>ENA-OWNX01000005-OWNX01000005.1-gut-metagenome-genome-assembly--contig:-NODE-5-length-226911-cov-11.193216_pt1 | contig 226911 bp, 193 predicted proteins | sample MGYA00248250_ERZ651778 | MGnify/ENA primary metagenome ERZ651778 (study PRJEB26908, sample SAMEA4031702) | gut metagenome | biome: gut; feature: normal infant; material: stool | place: China | collected...
ACACCGGCCCCAACCCCAACATCCTGGCCCTGCCCCGCACCTTCACCACCGCCGCCGTCCACCTCTGCATGAAGGACCCCGCCCTCAACTCCGCCCCCGTGGGCGGCTGCCCCTGCGGCGGCTGAGCCGCAAGGAGTGACCGAGGAAAGAGGGGTGAGGAACCAAACATTGCTCCCGGTCTATTGGGTTCCAATAATTGAAAGGAGAATGATTATGAAAAAGCTGTTGTCTCTTGTACTTTCGTTTGCTCTTGTCTGCACACTGATTTCCGGATGTGGCCCGAAAGGGGGAGGAGGAAACTCGAGCAACCAGCCTCTGGACGCCGCTGAAACGACCTTCGGCCTGACGCCCCTGCCGGAGCGCACCACACTGACCATCGGTTTTTTCTCCGGCTCTGCCCACTCCATGCCCTGGTATATTGCTGATAGAATGGGATTTTTTGATGAATTAAACATCGATGTGGAGTATGAGTCCTTTATCGGCGGCCCGGCGATGATGGAGGCCAGCGCCAGTTGGGACATCTGTGATGTGGGTGCTCCCGGTATTCTGAACGGCATGAAGAACTATGATATCCAGATGCTGGGCCTGTGCGACAACGAGTACAATACCGCCCTGTTTGTCCGTCCGGACAGCCCTCAGGCCGCCGATCCTACCAATCCTGAAATATGGAAAGGGATTGAGTGCATTCTGCCCACCGGTACGACCCTGCAGTACATGTTCCTCAGCTATCTTCAGTCACTGGGACTTTCCGCGGATGACGTGACAATTACCAATATGGATGTTACGCCCGCGCTGACCGCCTTCAATGCCGGAGAGGGCGACGCACTGTGCGTTTGGAATGCCGTGGCATACAACGCCGAGGACAGCGGACTCGTCCGTATTACCGATGTCAGCGAATTGGGCATCAACAATGTCTGCGGCCTGGCGGCCACAAAGGATGCTATGGAGAATAAGAGCGACCTGATCGACCTGGCCTGGATGGTCTATTATCTGACTTGGGACTGGTGCCAGCAGAGCGAGGACAATATGGCGCAGGCGGTGGAACTCTATGTGGAGTCCTGCGAGGACGAGGGTGTGGTATCCAATGAAAGCATCTGTCAGCGGGCTTTGGATATCTTTGCCTGCCCCAGCCCCTCTGAGGCCGTCAGCGTGATGACTACAGAGGAAGAGGATCGCCTTAGCTTGGCGGATCGTCCGGTGTTGGCCGCTGAAAACGATCTGCTGGAGACAATGGACTTTTTCATCTCCATCGGCAGCTATACTGAGGAAGACCGTACCGCCATCCTTGATAAGGAGCTGGTGAACTCCTCTGTGGCGGAGCGGTGCGCCGAGACGCTTAAAACGCTGGGCTATCTGGAATAATCAGCTGCACATCTGCGCAACCCGGGGCTGCATTGTCGTTCCGCTTAGGCACGCAGTGCAGCCTCCTTGCCTGCCAAACGGCGGGGAAACTTGTTGTAAGGGGGAAGTAATATGCAAAATGCTTCCAGCGCGGGCCGGAAGCTGACCAACGAGGAGCGCGTCGAAGTGGTCAAGCGGCAGAAAAAGCGCAACAGCTTCCAACTGGCCATGCTGTCGGTCATCGGCATATTGGGTTTTCTACTTCTCTGGCAGGCAGCTGTTCTGGCGGGTGTTCTGCCCAGCCGCTACGTCCCGGCGCCTACGGAGGTTATCGCACTGTTTGCTACAAAGCTGGTGGATCCCAATCCGGACGGCGCGGTACTGGGGGTTCACATCATGGCCAGCCTCCAGGTGGCCCTGACGGGTTTTCTGCTGGCAATTGTCATCGGAATTCCTCTGGGGCTTTTTATGGGCTGGTTCCGGGGATTCGACAAATTTATGCGGCCCATCTTTGAAATTCTGCGGCCCATACCGCCGGTTTCCTGGATTCCGCTGACCATCATCTGGATGGGAATCGGCCTGCAGGCCAAGGCATTTATTGTATTCTTTTCAGCCTTTGTACCCTGTGTTATCAATGCATATACCGGCATTAAGCAGTCCAGCCCGGTGCTGATCAATGTGGCCAAAACCTGCGGAGCCTCCAATTTTACGGTGTTCCGCAAGATTGGAATTCCGTCTGCCATGACCATGACCTTTGCTGGCATCCGCGTGGCCCTAGGAAACGCATGGGCCACGCTGGTGGCCGCTGAGATGCTGGCGGCCAATGCCGGACTTGGGTACATGATCCTCCAGGGCCGACAGTTTGCCCGGGCCGACATCATTATCCTGGGTATTGTTGTCATCGGCGTGATCGGCGTCATTTTCACCTCGGTCCTGGGACTGCTGGAGAAGAAAGTGCTGAGGTGGAAACGATGAAACAGAGCAGTACCAGTGTTGTTGTCATGAGCGACGCGGAGCGCCGTGAGAGACTCCGCAACCGGATTTACGCCGTGTTTCCTGTAGTTTCCGTCCTGCTTCTGATCCTGCTGTGGTTTTTGGCCGCGGGCGCGGAAAACAGCACCTTTCCCTCTCCTGTGGATATTTGGAATCGATTCCTGCTGCTGATGGAAAAACCGATCAAGCAGCTCAACCTCTTTGGCCACATTTGGGCCAGCCTTCTGCGCGTATTTATTGCCCTGGCCTTTGCCTGGCTGCTTGGGATCTCTTTCGGCATTCTGATCGGCTGGAACAAGAAGGCCAACGCACTACTGGGGCCCCTCTTTACCGCCTTTCGCTCCGTGCCGCCCCTGGCCTGGGTGCCATTGATGACCATGTGGTTTGGCACCGGTGAATTTCCCAAAATTCTGATTGTATTTATCGGCGCGCTGATGCCGGTGGTGGTCAACACGCAGGCGGGCATTTCCAATGTGCAGAACATGTACCTCAATGTGGGTACCATTTTCCACGCCAACAAGCGGCAGATGCTCTTTGAAATCGCTATTCCATCGGCTCTGGACGCCATTTTTGCCGGTGTGAGAACCTCTACCTCTGCCGGCTGGATGGTGGTGCTGGCTGCGGAGATGCTGGGCGGAAAGTCCGGCATTGGTTTCCTCATCACCCGCGGTATGGACTCCGGAGACTATGCCCTGTGTCTGTTGTCCATGGTGTGTATCGGTTTGGTCGGCGCGCTGCTGGCCATCATTACCCAGCTCTTAGAAAGGATGGTTTGTCCATGGACGGCAAAAAAGTCAAACTGAGACTGGAGCATATTTCTCAGAGCTACATTGTCAAAAATGAGGTGTCAGACGCCGTGGTTGACGTGTCTCTGGATGTGTACGACAATGAGTTTCTGGTCATACTCGGCCCCGGGCGCTGCGGTAAAACTGTACTGCTGAATATGATAGCCGGGCTGGAAAAGCCGGTGGACGGGAGTCTCTTCCTGGATGGAGAGGAGATCCATGGGAGCGACGAGCGTATTGGCATGGTGTTTCAGAAGCTGGCGCTGATGCCGTGGAAAACCGTAATGGAAAACGTAGAGTTCGGCCTCAAGATGAAGGGTGTGCCCAAGGCTCAGCGCCGGGAGACGGCCCAGAAGTACATCAACCTGGTGGGCCTGCAGGGCTTTGAAAAAAGCTATCCCAGCCAGCTCTCCGGCGGCATGAAGCAGCGGGCAGGCATTGCCCGCGCCTATACCAACAATCCGGAGATTATGCTGATGGACGAGCCCTTCGGACAGCTGGACGCCCAGACCCGATATTCCATGCAGGACGAGGTACTGCGAATCTGGGAAAGTGAAAAGCGCACCTTTATCTTCGTCACCAACAATATCGAGGAGGCGCTCTATTTGGCCGACCGCATTGTGTTGCTGACCAACTACCCTGCGCAGGTCAAGGAAATCTATGACATCAACCTGCCCCGGCCCAGAGATACGGTCAGCCCTGAGTTCCTGCGCCTGCGAAAAATTATTAGTGACAACACGGATCTGGCGCTCTGACGGAGGTGGTTAAGGATGAGCGAACCAAAGAGTGAATACAAGGTGGAGGTTAAGAACCTCACAAAATATTTTGGGGATCTGCACGTGCTCAACGACATCTCCTTTAATGTCAGAAAGGGTGAATTTATCTGTATTGTGGGCCCTACCGGCTGCGGTAAGACCACGTTTCTCAACCTGCTGACCCGCATTTACATGCCATCCAAGGGCGACCTTCTGATCGACGGAGAGTCCGCCGACCCCAAAAAGCACAATTTGGCCTTTGTGTTTCAGGAGCCATCCTCTATTCCCTGGAAGACGGTGGAGGAAAACCTACGCTTTGGGCTGGAGCTGAAAAAGTTGCCCAAAAAAGAGATCGACGAGCGGGTGGAAAACATTATTAAGCTGATGGGCCTGCAAAACTTTCGTGACACCTATCCGCACCAGTTGTCGGTGAGTACCGAGCAGCGTATTATCATCGGCCGGGCCTTCGCCATGAACCCGGATCTGCTGCTGATGGATGAACCCTATGGGCAGATGGACATCAAACTCCGCTTCTACCTGGAGGACGAGGTGGTTCGCCTCTGGAAGGAGACAGGCAGCACGGTGCTGTTTATTACCCACAACATTGAGGAGGCTGTTTACCTGGCCGAACGCATTCTGATCCTGTCCAACAAACCCACTACAATTAAAGAGGACTTCAAGGTAGACCTTCCGCGGCCCCGCGATGTGACTTCGCCGGAGTTTACCAAAATCCGCCAGTATGTTACCGATCAAATCAAATGGTGGTAAGGGAGGCTTTTCAAACTAATGTATGACGTTCTGATCATCGGCTGCGGAGTAATTGGGTCTGCCATGGCGTATACGCTGTCACGGTATCAACTGAAGGTCTGTGTATGTGAACGGTTCAACGATGTGGCCAACGGAGTAACCAAGGCCAACAGTGCCATTCTGCACGCCGGCTTTGACTGCCCGCCCGGCAGCCTGGAGGCCCGCATGAACCTGGAGGGCATTGCTATGGCCCGGGAAATCTGCAAGAAACTAGATGTAGAGTACCGGGATATCCCCTCGTTTGTGATCGCCTTTGACGAGCGGGAGATGGAGTATGTAAGGGAGCTCTATGACCGCGGCGTGGCCAATGGCGTACCGGGCGTGCGTATTATTGACCGGGAGGAGGCGCTCCGGCTGGAGCCTGGCCTTAATCCCAAGCTGATCGGCGCCCTGTATGCCCCTGGCTCCGGTATTATTAATCCCTGGGAGTACGCCGTTGCCATGGCGGAGACGGCAGTACGCAATGGCGTGGAGGTGAAGTTGTCATCCCGCGTAACCGGGATTGAGCGGAATGAGGATCACTTTGTGGTGACAACCAGTTCCGGAAGCTATGAAGCCCGCTATGTTATCAACGCCGGGGGGGCCTTTTCCGCCCAGGTTTATGAGCTGGTGGGGGGCCGCGGGCTGAAACAGACAAATTTTTGCGGCCAGTATTACGTTCTGGACAAAAGCCAGGGGGGCATCATTAACTCCGTGGTATTCCCCTGTCCCGACGAGCACGGCTTCAAGGGAATCCTGGTGGCCCCCACGGTTCATGGAAACCTGATTGTGGGTCCCGACGCATATCAGGTGGAGGATGGTGACCATGTGGCCACGGTCGAACCCTATCTGAGTCAGGTGAAGAGCGGAGGACTGCGCTCTGTTCCGGGCATTGACTTCCGTCAGACGATTCATGAGTACGCCGGAGTGCGTCCCAATACGCAAATACCAGACTTTGTTATTGAAGAGTCCCCCATTTGTCCTCATTTCATCAACCTGGCGGGTATCAAGTCACCCGGACTCTCCGCAGCTCCGGCCATTGCCCTGGAGGGATTGCGCATACTGTCCGGGTGCGGTCTTGAGCTGACGGAAAAGGAGACGTTTATCGACCGGCGCAGGCGCATTAAGTTCCGGGAACTCAGCAATGCGGAGAAGGCCGCGGTGATTGCCGAAGATCCGCTCTACGGCCGGGTTATCTGCCGGTGTGAAACTGTGACGGAGGGGGAGATCGTTGAGGCGATTCACCGTCCCATTGTCCCCCGTTCCATTGACGCCATCAAGCGCCGCTGCAACGCGGGTATGGGGCGCTGCCAGGGCGGATTCTGCGGCCCCCGGGTGCATGAGATCCTGGCCCGTGAGTTGGGTGTTTCCCCAATGGATATAACAATGGATGAGGAGGGGACCTGGCTGCTCAGCTCCCCCATCAAGGAGGTGTCCGTCCATGACGCTTAACTATCAGGTGGTAGTGGTCGGCGGCGGCCCTGCCGGACTGGCCGCGGCCTGCAGCGCGCGTGAGGCGGGAGCGGAGCGGGTGCTGGTTCTGGAACGGGACAAGGAACCGGGCGGCATTCTGAATCAGTGCATTCACAACGGCTTTGGACTGCACTATTTCAAAGAGGAGCTGACTGGCCCTGAGTACGCGGGACGTTTTATTCAGCGGGCTTCTGAGCTGGGAGTAGAGATCCTGCTGGATACTATGGTGCTCTCTGTGGAGGAGGATCACACGGTTCGTGCGGTCAATTGCCGGGACGGACTGCTGGAGATCCAGGCGGGTGCTGTCGTGCTGGCCATGGGCTGCCGGGAGCGTACCCGTGGGGCCATCGCCATTCCGGGAGACCGTCCGGCCGGAATTTTTACAGCCGGTACCGCCCAGCGATACATTAACATTGAAGGCTGGATGGTGGGCCGCCGGGTGGTTATTCTGGGCAGCGGAGACATCGGCCTGATTATGGCGCGCCGCATGACGCTGGAGGGGGCCAACGTATTGGCCTGTGTGGAACTGATGCCCTACTCCAATGGATTAAACCGAAACATTGTGCAATGCCTGAAGGACTATGGGATTCCCCTTTACCTCTCTCACACTATTACGAATATCGTGGGGCGGGAGCGGGTGGAGCAGGTTGTGGTCTCCGAGGTAGGCGCTGACCGCAGGCCAATACCAGGTACGGAAATCACGTTTGACTGCGACACCGTTCTGCTGAGCGTTGGACTTATTCCTGAAAACGAGCTGACCCGCGCCGCAGGAATTTCCATTGACAGCCGAACCAGCGGCGCCGTAGTTTTTGAAAACATGGAAACGGTGACTCCCGGAATTTTTAGCTGCGGTAATGTCGTCCATGTCCATGATCTGGTCGACTTTGTCACGGCGGAGAGCCGGCGGGCCGGTGCAGCGGCGGCCCGGTATGCGGCGGCAGGTCAGAGCTCCCCTGCCCTGTCCTGCCTGGAGGTGCAGAATGGCGCGGGGGTCACTTACACAGTGCCGCAGAAGATACGGCCCGCCCATGTGGAGAAGGGCGTGGATGTCTTTTTCCGGGTTGACAACGTGTACCGGAACCGTCGTATCTGCGTGACCTCTTCAGGGGAGGAGCTATGCAGCTTCTCCAGGGAGCACATGGCTCCGGGTGAGATGGAGCACATTGTCCTGCCCAAGCGTCTGCTGGAGCGGGCGGGGGACGGGAAACTGACGGTTTCTCTGGCGGCGGAAAGGGGGGCGAAGGAATGACGGAGCTTACCTGTATTGTGTGCCCCAAGGGCTGTCGCCTGAATGTGGATGAGGAGAACGGGTTTCTGGTTACGGGGTATGGATGCCCCAGGGGAAAGGAATATGGACATAAGGAGCTGACAGCGCCCACCCGGACGTTGACCAGCATTGTTCGGATAGAAGGGGCAATTCACCCCTGCTGCCCGGTCAAGACCTCGGGGGAGATTCCAAAGAGATTGATTATCCAAGCCATGAATCTGTTAAAAAAAGTCCGCCTCAGCGCTCCGGTGGCCGCCGGAGCGGTGGTGGTTCAGGATATCTGCGGAACGGGTGTGGACTGGATTACCACAAAGAATATGTAGACAGTCAAGGTGCTCAACAGCCCAGAGGCCCCGGAACCAGACGGTTCCGGGGCCTCTGTTATGCTGATTGCAGTTCGCCCGCCGGAGGCGGGGGTCATGAAGGACGGCGTTCCAGATTACACGTTAAACCGGAACAGCACAATGTCGCCGTCCTTCATGACGTACTCCTTGCCCTCGGAGCGCACCAGGCCTTTCTCCTTGGCCGCGTTCATGGAGCCGCAGGCCATCAGATCATCGAAGTTGACCACCTCGGCGCGGATGAAGCCCCGCTCAAAGTCGGTGTGGATCTTGCCCGCGGCCTGGGGGGCCTTGGTGCCCCGTTTGATCGTCCAGGCGCGACACTCGTCCTCGCCGGAGGTGAGGAAGGAGATCAGGCCCAGCAGGGCGTAGCTGGCCTTGATGAGCCGGTCCAGGCCGGACTCGGCGATCCCCAGATCGTCCAGGAACATCTTCTTCTCCTCGCCATCCAGCTCGGCGATCTCCGCCTCCAGCTTGGCACAGACGGGGATGACCTGGGCCCCCTCCTTGGCGGCCAACTCCTCCACCACCTTGTAGTAGGCGTTGGCGTGGCAGTCGGCAAAGCCCTCCTCATCCAGGTTGGCGGCGTAGATGATGGGCTTGAGGGAGAGCAGCTCGGCGGCGGCGATGATGGCGGCGTCGTCCTCGTCACAGTCGAAGGAGCGGGCGGAGTTGCCGTCGTTGAGCCAGTCCTTCAGGGCGGAGAACACCTCCACCTCGCGGAGATACTTCTTGTCCCCCTTGGCGGCCTTCTGGGCCTTGTCAATACGGCGCTCCACCATCTCCACATCGGCCATGATCAGCTCGATGTCGATGACGCCGATATCCCCGGCGGGGTCCACGGGCACGTTGGTGCTGGTGTCAGCTACCACATGCATGATGTTCTCGTCATCGAAGCAGCGCACCACGTGGACGATGGCGTCGCACTCCCGGATGTTGGCCAGAAACTTGTTGCCCAGGCCCTGGCCCTTGGAGGCGCCCTTGACCAGGCCGGCAATGTCCACAAATTCCACCACGGCGGGGGTGGTCTTCTTGGGGTGGTACATCTCGGTCAGCGCGTCCAGCCGGTGGTCGGGTACGGCCACCACACCCACGTTGGGATCGATGGTGCAGAAGGGGTAGTTGGCGCTCTCGGCGCCGGCGTTGGTAATGGCGTTGAACAGGGTGCTCTTGCCCACATTGGGAAGGCCCACAATGCCTAATTTCATCGGTAAAAACCCTCTTTCGGAATGTTCGTTTCCACATTATATCCGATCCCGGTGGAAAAAACAAGCGCGCCGGGTCAATTCAAACGGCTGCCTGCGCAGCGGTGGGATGTTCTGGCCGTCCGGACATTTTTGCAGGGGAAAACGGCGCGCCCCCCTTGCTTTTCCGACAGGAAGCGTGTAGAATCTTAACGCTCCTTTAACGATACGACAAAATATGGAGGGATCTCCCATGGGACTGCTGCGCCAGCCCACCAGTGATATCACCAAGGGCGTGATCTGGAAACAACTCCTCGCCTTTTTCTTCCCCCTGTGGTTCGGCACCTTTTTCCAGCAGCTCTACAATACGGTGGACACCCTGGTGGTGGGCCGGTTCGTGGGCAAGGTGGCCCTGGCCGCCGTGGGCTCCACCTCCGTCATCGTCAACCTGACGGTGGGCATCTTCACCGGCCTGGCGGCCGGAGCGGTGGTGGCCATCGCCCAGCACTTCGGCGCCCGCCGCTGGGACGAGGTGCACGAGTGCGTCCACACCGCCATGCTGCTGAGCATCCTCATCGGCGCATTTTTTATGGTGACGGGCTTTGTCCTCACCCCCTGGGCCCTGCGGGCCATGGGCACCACCGAGGAGGCCCTGCCCGGGGCCATCCTCTATCTGCGGGTCTATTTCCTGGGTATGGTGCCCAACGTCATCTACAACATGGGTACCGGCGTGCTGCGGGCCATCGGCGACTTTCGGCGGCCCCTCTACTTCCTCATGGCCGCATCCCTGTGCAACATTGTGCTGGATCTGCTGCTGGTGGTAGTGTTCCATATGGGGGTGGCCGGCGTGGCCATCGCCACCATCTGTTCTCAGCTTCTGTCCGCCGTGCTGGTGGTGATTTCACTCATGCGCTCCGAGATGACCCCCTATCAGCTCTTTCCCAAGCGGCTGCGCATCTATGCCATGCCCATGCGCAGCATCCTGATGATCGGTGTGCCCACCGCCCTCCAGTCGGTGATGTACAACGCCTCCAATATCGTCATCCAGGCCTCCATCAACTCCTTTGGCACCGACGCTGTGGCCGCCTGGACCGCCTACGGCAAGATGGATATCATTTTCTGGATGACCATTACCGCTATGGCCCAGTCCATCACCACCTTTGCCGGGCAGAACTACGGCGCCGGGGAGTATGAGCGCCTGAAAAAGGGCGTCCGGGTATCGGTGGCCATGACGGCGGGCTTCACCATCCTGCTCAGCACCGCCTTCTTCCTGCTGGCCCAGCCCCTGCTGGCCATCTTCTCCCCCGACCCCGATGTGCTGGAGGTGGGGGTGGAGATGGTGCGCTTCCTGGCCCCCTGCTACATCACCTATATCCTCATCGAGCTGCTCACTGGAGCCATCCGGGGGGCGGGCAAGTCGGTAGCCCCCATGCTCATCTCGGTCTTCGGGGTATGCGGCCTGCGGCTGCTGTGGCTGTTCACCGTCGTGCCCGCCCACCACACCCTGCTGGCTGTGGAGGCCAGCTACCCCATCACCTGGGCGGTCACCTCCGTGGCCATCCTGCTCTACTACCGCTTCGGCCGGTGGCTCCACCCGCCCAAGAAGGCGTAAAAGCGCCGCCCCCATATTTTGCGGGGGACGCCGTCATTGCAGAGCCGTAGGGGCGGGGGCCCACACCCGCCCGCGGTCAATCTGCGGCCGGATCAGCGGGCCGATGTGGGCATCGGCCCCTACGTTGTTCAGGAGGCGGAACGATACCCGCAGGACTGTAGGGGCGGGGCTTGTCCCCGCCACGGGATTGGGGCGGGCGGCCACAAGGGCCGCCCCTACATTTGGAGGGAGCGGTACCATTGCAGAACTGTAGCGGCGGGTGTCCACACCCGCCCGCGGTCAATCTGCGGCCGGATCGGCGGGCCGATGTGGGCATCGGCCCCTACGTTGTTCAGGAGGCGGATTGATACCCGCAGGACTGTAGGGGCGGGGCTTGTCCCCGCCCGCGTCTCTCTTGCCCACGCCGCAGAAGAGAAAGAGGACGCGCACGCCGGAGGTGTGCGCGTCCTCTTGGTTTAGTCATGGCTCAGGTAGTAGGGTTTCATCAGGCTGGGCTGCTCGGTGGAGTCCTTCTGCCCATTGGTGCGCAGGGTGACCTCCGGGGGACGGCCCCGGCCGCCGTGGCGTCCGCCGCCCTTGCGCTTCCGCGCCGCCTGGGGCTCCGGCTTCGCAGGGGGTTCCGGGGGCCTGGCGGCCTTCTTCCGCTTTTTAGCGGGCTGTTCAACTGGTTTGTCCTTTTTCGGTGCGGTCTGGGCCCGGCCGCGAGGGGCCAGCAGGCGGGCGGTGGCGTCCATGATCGCGTCGCTGGCCAGGGGGTCGGGCTTGTGGAAGTCGGCAAACTCCGCCTGAACCGGCCGGGCGGGGGCAGTGGCCGTCAGGGCCTCCTCCAGGGTGGCGCTGTTGCGCTGGCCCCGCTTGCGGCGCTTTTTGGCGGAGGTCTCCCCGGCTGGCTCCGGCTGGGGAGGCTGCTCCAGTACCTTCTGGTTGGCCTTGGCCTTTCGGGCCTCGGCGGCGGCCTTGTTGGCCGCATCCCGCTGGCGGCGGCGCTCCTTGGCGGCGGCCCGGGCCTCGGCGTCCTCTGGATTCACCACCCGGCCCTTCTTGTCGCGGGGCAGGGGCTCCAGCACCTCCATGGGCCAGGGGTGGACTTCCACCACAGGGATGGCGCGGCCGATGAGCTTCTCAATGGCCTTGAGCTCGTCCTTCTCGTTGATGTCGCAGAAGGAGATGGCGGTGCCGCCCCGCCCGGCCCGGCCGGTGCGGCCGATGCGGTGGACGTAGGTCTCCGGTACGTCGGGCAGGTTGTAGTTGAACACGTGGGAGAGCTCCTCAATGTCCAGGCCCCGGGCGGCGATGTCGGTGGCCACCAGAACCTGCACCGCGCCGCTCTTGAAGTCGGCCAGGGCCTGCTGTCGGGCGGTCTGGCTCTTGTTGCCGTGGATGGCGGCGGCGGAGATACCCGCCTTGACCAGATCCCCGGCCACCTTGTTGGCCCCGTGCTTGGTGCGGGTAAACACCAGGGCGTTTTTCACGTCCAGCTCCCGGATGAGGGCGGCGAGCAGCCTGGTCTTGTTGCCGCGGTCCACGTAGTAGAGCTTCTGGTCGATCACCTCCACCGGGGAGGAGATGGGGTTGACCGCCACCCTGGCGGGGTTGTGCAGCAGGGAGTCCACCAGCCCCTGCACCTCGGGGGGCATAGTGGCGGAGAAAAAGAGGGTCTGCTTTTGGGCGGGCAGCCAGCCAAGGATGCGGCGCACGTCGTGGATGAAGCCCATGTCCAGCATCCGGTCGGCCTCGTCCAGCACGAAGATCTCCAGCCGGGACAGGTCGATGAGCTTCTGGCCGTAGAGGTCGCCCAGGCGGCCGGGGGTGGCCACCAGGATGTCCACGCCATTTTTCAGCCGCTCCACCTGGGGGGCCTGGCCCACGCCGCCGAAGATGACGGTGGAGCGCAGGGGCAGGTACTTGCCATAGGCCTCAAAGCTCTCCTGGATCTGGAGGGCCAGCTCCCGGGTGGGGGTGAGGATCAGGGCCCGGATGGGGCGGCCCTGGGCCTTATGGCCGCTAAGCTGCTGGAGAATGGGGGCGGCGAAGGCGCAGGTCTTTCCGGTGCCGGTCTGGGCGCAGCCCAGCACGTCCCGGCCGGTCAGCGCGGGGGGAATGGCTTTTGCCTGGATGGGAGAGGGCTGCTCGTAGCCCTGGTCGGCCAGGGCCCGCAGGATGGGCTCGTTGAGGCCGAGTTCTTGAAAGGTCATGTTGTTCGTCCTTTACAGCGTTTTGGCCCCTCCTGCGCCGGGGGGCGGTTGCGGGTCATACCCCACCGCGCAGAGGTGGGGGAAAACGCGGCAAAGCCCGCCGGAAAACCAGCGGGCATTTCGCACGCGATATTCGTACTCCTAAAGTATACCACAAATTTGGAAAAATACAAGTGGGCGCGGCTCAGCCCTGGGCCTGGGCGGTGTTGAGCCCCAGCAGGCCCTGGAGCACGGCGGCTACCGTCTCCTCCAGCCCTCTCCCCTCCCCCACGTCCACGGTGAGGTCGGCGTACCGCCGGTAGAGGGGTTCCCGGGCGGCGTACACGTCGGCCAGGGTCTGGCCCGGGGCCATGGCGATGCCCCGGGTGGTGATGTTGTGTATCCGCCGCTCCAGCTCCGACAGAGGGACGTGGAGGTAGACCACCCGGCCCAGGGCCCTCAGGTGGCCGATCGCCCCCGCCCGGCAGACGGCGCTGCCTCCGGGGGCGATGACGGCGCCCGTGCAGGCCAGGGAGCAGATGGCCGCCTCCTCTGCGTCCAGAAAGGGCTCCACGCCCCGGTTGTCCAGCAGCTCCTGTAGGAGGGCCCCCTCCCGCTGCTGAATGAGGAGGTCCACGTCCACAAACTGAAAGCCCAGGGCCTTGGCCAGCAGGACGCCCACGGTGCTCTTGCCCGAGCCGGGCATGCCGATGAGAGTGATGTTATTCAATCTGATTTGCTCCTTTTTACACGGTTCCGACCGCGCCCCAGGGCAGCTCCAGGGGAATCTGATGGACGGCAGAGGGGGTGCTGCTGTCCGGCTCCCCCTCGTACAAAGCCAGCACGGCCCCGCCGGAGGCATCCTCGGGGACAAAGAAGATCATCTGGCCGTACAGGGGGTCCTCCCACTGGGCGTCGGAGAGGGTGACCAGATATACCCCCGCGTCCTTGAGCTGCCGGGCCAGGGAGGCGTCGTCCTCCGCCAGAAGGGCGGTGCCGTCCTCCAGCCGCAGCTCGGCGGGAAAAAAGGTCAGGTCGTCCCGGCGCTCGCCCCCCTCCACCCAGAGATCCACGGCCAGGCAGCGGAAGCCCTCCCGCCGGGCCAGGGGTACGTAGGTCAGATCCACCTCCCAGGGGTCCTCCACGGTCACCTGCTGGGTACCGTGAATGGAAAAGGGCTCCCAAAGGGCGTGAGTCCCGCCGGCGGGCTCCGCCTGGGCAACCGCCCCCGGCTCTGGGCGGCGGCCCGCAAAGGCTTCGGACAGGTTAAGCATAAGACCCAACACGAAGGGCAGGACAATGCAGAGGAGGAACAGCGACACGAGCACGAGCACCAGAAGCTTGAGCGGGGAGCGCTGCCTCCGTGCGGGGGGCTCCTCCCAGGGCGTCCCTCCCTGGGGGCCGCCGTAGGACACCGTCCGGGGGCCCACCGGTGGGGTCTTGGGCTGGGCCGCCGGGCGCGGCCGGTCCTTGGAAGCGGCCGAAACGCGGGCGGGCGGAGCCTGCGCCGGGCGGGCCCCTGCGCGGTCCGGCGGGGGATTGTAGCTGCCGCACTTGGGACAGAAGTCGTCGCTGTCGTAGTCGTAGGGCCGGCCGCAACTCGCACAGGTCACCTTCCGCATGAAAATGCCCCCTTCTCGGATTTTCCTTAGAGTTAATTCCATTATAACAGAAAGCAGGCCCGGCGGCAACCGTCCTCCGGCCATGACCAAGGCTTCATACCGCACTTGACGGCCGACAGTGGTTTCTTATACCATAAAGCGGTACGGAATGGTATAATGGAGCCAGACTTTGCGCCATCTGTACCGGTCGCAGGCCGGAGAAACAGCCATGAGAAAGAGAGGACATTTATCCATGACCAACCGCTTGGACCGCGACTTCCACCTGCCGGGGCTGCTGCGCTTTGCCCTGCCCACCATTATTATGATGCTGGTGGTCAGCCTCTACACCATCGTGGACGGGGTGCTGATTGCCCGCCTGGTGGGAGAGAACGCCCTGGCCGCCGCCAATGTGGCCTATCCTGCCATCAGCTTTACCCTGGCCATGGGGATCATGCTGGGCACCGGCGGCTCCGCCGTGGTGGCCCACAAGATGGGGGCTGGATATCTGGAGGAGGCCCGGAGGGACTTCGGCTTTCTGGCCCTGGTGGCGGTGTGCATCGGCCTGGCGGTCTGCCTGGCGGGGGCCCTGTTCGCCGGGCCGCTGGCCCGGCTGCTGGGGGCCAGCGATCTGCTGCTGGACGATACGGTCACCTATCTGCGGGTGCAGCTCTGCTTTGCACCCATGGCCATGCTCCAGCTCCTCTTTGAGAGCTTCTTTGTCACTGCCGGGCGGCCCGGCCTGGGCCTGGGGCTGGCGACTGCGGCGGGCGTCACCAACGCCGTGCTGGACTATCTCTATATGGGGCCTATGCAGATGGGCATACTGGGCGCTGCCCTGGGCACTGTTACGGGCTACTCGATTCCCGCCGTGGCGGGGGTGCTCTTTTTCCTGCTCCGCCGGCAGGGGCTCCGCTTTGGCCGCCCCCACGGGGATCTGCGCATGCTGGGCCGGGCCTGCTTCAACGGCGCGTCCGAGATGGTGACGAACCTGTCCATGGCGGTGACTACCTTTCTCTTTAACGCTATTATGATGGCCTACCTGGGGGAGGCGGGCGTGTCCGCCATCACCATCGTGCTCTATGCCCAGTTCCTTCTGGTGGCCCTGTATATGGGCTTCTCCATGGGGGTGGCCCCGGTGTTCAGCTTCAACCGGGGGGCGGGGCGGTATGACCGGATGCGGCGTATTTTCGGCTACTGCCTGCGGTTTATCCTGGTTTCGTCCGTGGCTATTCTGGCGGTGGCCCTGGCCCTGTCCGGGGTGGTGGTGGGGATCTTCTCCACACCCGGCTCTCCGGTGTACGCCATCGCCCTGGACGGCTTTCGACGGTTTGCCCCCGCTTTCCTCTTTGCCGGGGTAAATATCTTCTCCTCCGCCCTCTTTACCGCCCTGTCCGATGGGCGCACCTCCGCCATTATCTCGTTTGCCCGCACCTTCGGCTTCCTGCTGCTGGGGCTGCTTCTGCTGCCCCGGCTGCTGGAGGTGGACGGCGTGTGGCTGGCCGTGCCGCTGGCGGAGCTGCTCTCCTGCCTGCTGTCGGTCTGGTTCCTCCGCCGCAAGCGGGCCGACTTCGGCTTCGGCGGTGGGGATCTCCCCCGACACGGTGGACGCGGCGGCGGACGGATCTGACGGAAGCGAAGCCATTATAAAAGCCCCCGGCGCAACGCGCCGGGGGCCTCTCATTGTACTTTTTAGAAGGTAATAATGCCCTTTTTCAGAATCTTGCGGTCCAGCAGCTTCTGGTAGGCCTCCACGGCCTGGTCAAAGGTGAAGTAGTCGGAAATAAAGTCCTTAATGTTCAGCTCACCGGAGCGCATCCACTCTACCACCTGGGCGTGGGCCTCGCCTTCCTCGCGCTTGCGGGGCATCTGCTGGTAAATGACGCGCCAGTTGTAGTCGGCAGGGCTGAAGTCGATGGTGACCTCCTCCTTTTCGGGCACGCCGTAGCACAGCACTGAGCCACGGTCCTTGATAAGCCCCATGCCCTGGTTTACAATGGCGGGGGAACCGGCCGCGTCCAGCACGTAGTCCACACCGCCGGGGAAGAGCTTGCGCACCTCGGCGCGCACATCGCACTCCTTGCTGTTAATGAGGTGAGTAGCGCCGTAATTCCTGGCCTGCTCCAGTTTTTCGGGCAGGATGTCGCAGGCCACCAGATCCTTTACACCCAGCAGGCTCATAAACTTCAGGTATGTAAGACCCACAGGGCCGCAGCCAAACACTACCACGGAGTCCTGGGGCTGGATACCGAAATAGCGGATGTTGGAGAGCACCTCACGGAAGGTGACGATCATAGTGGCGTCCACGGGGTCCAGATCGTCGTCCAGCACCGTCTGAGCAAAGGCGCAGTCGGGAGCGCCGCCGGGCCAGGGGGCTTTGGGATCGCACACCACAGCGTACTCACTCAACGCGCCCCAGCCGGAGCCCAGCCCAGGCAGGTTTTCCGGGTCAGGATCCACAAAGGGTAGCAGCACCTTGTCGCCCACTTTAAGGCCTTTGACCTTGGAGCCCACCTCCACGACTTCGCCCACGCCCTCATGGCCCAGCATAATGGGGTAGACCGATTCGGGGAAGCCCTTAAAGGTGCGGTGGATGAGCTTGATGTCGGTACCGCACATGCCGCAGGCAATGGTCTTAACCAGCGCCTGATACTCGTTGTACCGGGGCTTGTTGACCTCGTGAACGGTAATCCTGCCATCTCTCTCGACGACCAGCGTTTTCATAAAAAAGGCCCTCCTTTAATGAATATCGTAATATTGGAATGTCACTACATAACAAGATAAAAAACAAAGCAGCATGTATTTACAAGAGAGATCATAACACAAAGCATTTAAAAATGCAACTAAATTGGATGCAAAAATAAAATGAGTTTTATACATATTTCCATGGAAAAGGAAGGAAATAAGCGGTATGATACTGCATATATTATGATACAAAAACGGTTCCTATTACGCTTGTGTGCAGAATCAATAATTTGGACAGTGAAAAAACGTAAATTATGCACCAATTTATAAAAGCTATATTGACAAGTTTAAAATTTGAGCTATACTAAGGGCAACGATATGTTACTACATAGTATCAATGCAACGCAGTCCGGCGCAAACCGGATACCATAAACACAAAGTCGGCCGCGGACAACGGCCGTTTTGTAAGCAAGGCAACCCAATACAAGAAGGAGGAACACCCGAATGAAGAAGAAGAAACTCATTGCAACGGTCCTCTCCGCATCCATGCTGGTCGGACTGCTGGCCGGCTGCGGCAGCAGCACAGATCCGGCTGAAAGCCCCACTGGCGGCGGTGAAACCACCCCGGCTCAGGGCGAGACCACTCCCGCCCAGAACGACGTAGACTATGCCAATTTTGTGATCGATCCCGCCCAGATCCCACAGGAAAAGCTGGACACCACCCTGTACCTGGCCGTCTCTGTCCGCGGTCTGGAGAACCCGTACATCGCCACGATCAACGAGGGCATGAAGCTCTTTGCCGAATATCTGGATTCCATCGGTCAGAAGTATGAGATGCAGGTGCTGGATTCCCAGGGCGACAGCGCCAAGGAAGTCGACAACATGCGCCAGTTTGCGGCCAAGGCCAACGGCAACGCCATTGCCTACGCCGATCCCAACGAGGACACCATTGCCTACTCCCTGGCTGAAGCCATGGCGGAGTCCGGCGGCTATCTGGGCACGGCCTGGAACAAGCCCGCCGATGTGGGCCCCTCCGATCTGGACCCCAACTGGGTGATCCACACCTCCCCCGACAACGTGGTGAACGGCTACAATATCGCCAAGGCCCTGTTCGACTCCATGGGCGGCGAGGGCCAGATCTTCGTGGTGCAGGGCCTGCTGGGCAACACCGCGTCCAACGCCCGTTATGAGGGCCTTCAGAAGGCTCTGGAGGAGTATCCCAACATTGAGGTCGTGGCGGACGACACGGCCAACTGGAACACCGACGAGGCTCTGGCTCTGGTCGAAACCTGGCTGACCCAGTACCCCGACGTGGGCGGCATCTGGTGCGCCAACGACAATATGGCCACTGGAGCCCTGCAGGCGCTGGACGCGGCGGGCCTGAAGGGTAAGGTTGGCGTGTGCGGCATTGACGCCAACACCGATATTGTGGAGGCCATTGCCAACGGCGAGGCCACCGCTACCGTCTCCTCCAATGGATACCTCCAGGGCGGCTATACCCTGGCCATCTGCTACGCGGCCTGGGCCGGCCTGCTGGACCCCGCCGCGCTGCCCGCCGACTTCCGCGAGTTTGCCACCCCCACTGTGCTGATTGACAGCCCCGAGGCCGCAAAGGATTGGCAGAACTACAAGCCGGAGTTTGACTTCAGCCGTCCCTTTGACTGCCGCGTGGCCGGGTGACCGGCCGGAGCACCAATCCTGAATAACGGATAGTCAGAACGGCCGGGGCTGGGATCGTGGTCCCAGCCCCGGCTTCATATTAAGTCTCGCCGTCAGAGATCGCTGCCGTGGTGTGAGGGAGTGGTCCGTCCTAGAGCGAAATTGGAGCGACGATTATGATGAAATTAAATCCTGCGGCGACCATCACGGAAGAGTTCGCCGAACGCATCAAGAGTGAAAACCGCAGCGCAAAAATGATGAAGCTGGCACCGTTGATCGTGCTGGCCTGTCTTGTGGTTGTCTTTCTCATTGTCTGTGGGGCCAGCTTCCTCTCCCCCAAGAATATTATGAATATTCTCAACCAGATGGCCCTGCCCCTGGTAGTGGCCCTGGGACTGACCTTTGTCATTATGCTGGGCAGCATTGATCTGTCCATTGACGGAAGCGTGGGCATGGCGGGCTCCCTGTTTGCCTGCTTTGTCCTCAACAGTGAATTTGCGTACGATCTGGGTTTCCTCAGCGTGGTTATTGCGGTAGGTGTGAGCATGCTCTGCGGTCTGCTCATCGGCCTGTGCCACGTCTACCTCAAAATCCCCTCCTTCATGGCCTCCTTTGCCTTTATGTACATCTGCAAGGGCATCGGTATGGTCTCTTACCAGGGGCATCCTCCCACGATCAAGGACCCCGTTATTACGGCTCTGCCTACCACCACCTTCCTGGGCATCCCCTTTATCACCTGGGTTGCCATTGTGATGTTCCTGCTGTGCTTTTTTATTCAGGAGTATACCGCCTTCGGCCGGCATATTTACGCCGTGGGCACCAATGAGAACATTCCGCGCTCCGTGGGCGTCAGCGTGGAAAAAGTCAAAATCGGCGTGTTTACCCTGGCCGGTTTCCTGTTCGGCGTGGCGGGCGTCATCGGCGCTATCCGCCTGGGCCAGGGCCAGATCGCCATCGGCGACGACAAGATGTTTCCCGCCCAGGCGGCCGTGGTGGTCGGCGGCACTTCGCTGGCCGGCGGCAAGGGCGGCGTGGTCAACACCATTGTTGGCGTGCTGATTATGACGGTGCTGGATAACGGCTTGGTCATGCTGAACGTCAACCCAAACATCCGCACCGGCGTCCAGGGTGTCATCATCCTGGTGGCCGTCATCCTGACTGCGGCCCGCGGCGCCAAGGTCATCAGCAAATAAGGGGGCGGGCAGAATGAGTGAACTGGAACGCAAGAACGGCCCCTCCGCAGTGGCGGAGACCGTGACCAAGGACGGCCGCCGGATTGGAACGGAGGTCCTCTTCAGCGCCAAGGACATCACCAAGACCTTTGGCGGCACCCAGGCCCTGAAGGGAGTGGAGCTTGAGATCCACCCCGGCGAGATCGTGGGCCTGGTGGGCGAGAACGGCGCGGGCAAGTCCACCCTGCTGAAGATCATTATCGGCGCCCAACCCCAGACCTCTGGTACCATGAGCTTCCACGGCGCCCCCTATGAACCCAAGACCCCCATGGACGCCAACAAGGCGGGCGTGGGCATGGTCTTTCAGGAGCAGTCCCTGATTGTTACCCTGAACGTGGCCCAGAACATTTTCTTTGGCCATGAAAAGGACTTCAGGAAGGCCGGCGTCATCAACTGGGCCAAGATGAACCGGGCGGCCGCCGAGGTTCTGGCCGCGGTGGACATCACCAACATCAGCCCCACCAAAAAGGTCAGCGATCTGAACTTTGCCACCCGCCAGATGGTGGAGATCGCCAAGGTTATGAACGTCACCAAGCAGTCCGGCAGCGAACACTGTCTGATCCTGCTGGACGAGCCCACTTCCGTGCTCAACGAGGCTGAGGTGGAAAACCTCTACAAGCAGATGCGCAAGATCGCGGCCCAGGGCCATGCGGTCATCTTTGTCTCCCACCACCTCAACGAGATTCTGGAGGTCACCGACCGCATCTATGTCTATAAGGACGGCACCAGCGTGGGCAGCCTGGACACCAGGGACGCCGACGAGGCCAAGCTGTACGAAATGATGGTGGGCCAGTCCACCACCACGGAGTACTACCATCTGGACCGCCAGACCGCACCCCAGGATGATGTACTTCTGGAGGCCAAAGACCTGGGCCTGCACGGAATCTTCAAGCATGTCAACTTCCAGCTTCACCGGGGAGAGGTGCTGGGCCTGTGCGGCGTGGTGGGCTCCGGCGCGGAAGAGGTGTGCGAGGTGCTCTGCGGCGACGAGAAGCCCTCCTTCGGGGAAATCTCGGTCCGCGGCAGGGCCGTCCGCTTCCGCTCGCCCAAGCAGGCGCTGAGGGAGGGCATCCTTATGATCCCAAAGGAGCGCCTGTTTGAGGGCATCGTCTCTACCCTGTCGGTGGAGGATAACATTGCCCTGTCCAACGCCAAGCAGATGGCCAAGGGACCCTTTGTTTCGGGCGCGGCGGTGCGCAGGCAGGCCAAGCACTGGATCGGCGAGCTGCGGATCAAGACCCCCGGGCCCCAGGCGCTGCTGCGCCAGCTTTCCGGCGGCAACCAGCAGAAGGTGGTATTCTCCCGGGCCCTGGCCAGCGGTGCGGACATCCTGCTGCTCAACCACCCCACCCGCGGCGTCGATGTGGGCGCCAAGGAGGAGATCTACGCCCTGATCCGCGACATGACGGATGAGGGCAAGGCTGTAATCGTACTGGGCGATACAACAGACGAATGTATCGGCTTGTGTTCCCGCCTGCTCGTCATGAAGGACGGCCTGGTCACCGGCGAATTTGACGCCCCCGCCGACCACAAGCCCTCCCAGGTTGACGTGGTCAGCCTGATGATGTAAGGAGGAATCGAGCTATGAAGACAAAAACTCCCAATGTGTCCGGCAGGAGTGCATGGCTGCGGGACAACATCACAAAATACTTCAGCTTTTCGGCCATCATTATTCTGCTGGTAGCCCTCTCCCTGACCCAGGACAACTTCCTGGGCACCAGCAACCTCAAAAACCTGCTGCGCGACACGGCGCCTCTGATGATTATGTCCGCAGGCATGACAATGGTGCTTCTGTTCGGCTCCATTGACCTGTCCATGGGCGCGGTGTGCTCCGTATCCAACGTGACCTACATCCACCTGATGCTGGCCTTCCAGGACAGCTTCAGCAATCCTCTCCTCACCAGCCTGGCGGCCATGGCGGTCTCTCTGGCGTTTGGCCTGGCCTCCGGTCTGGCGCTGGGCATCATTCACGTCAAGCTGAAGGTACCCTCCTTCATCGCCTCCCTGGGCTTTATGTCCCTATGGCAGTCGGTGGCCCTCCTCATCACGCAGAACCCCGAGTCGGTGCCCAAAGCCCTGTGGGGCACCGTGGAGTGGTACAAGATCGCCTTCGGTGTGGTGGGCCTGCCCCTGATTGTGGCAATCGCCATTATCCTGTTCATCCACTGTGTTACCCGTTACACCCCCAGCGGACGGACCATTTTTGCCATCGGCGGCAACGAGCGCACTGCCCGGGTGGCCGGTATGGGCGTGGATAGGACAAAGATTCTGGTATTTGCCATCAACGGTGTGCTGGCCGCTCTGGCCGGTATCTTCCTGGCGGCCAACCTCCGCTCCAGCGCCCCCACCATCGGCGACCCCTTTACCCTAAAGATTGTGGCGGCCTGCGCCCTGGGCGGCACCTCGCTGGCCGGCGGCAAGGGCAGCGAGCTGGGCACCATCCTGGGCGTGTTTACCGTGGCCATCATTGAAAACGGCATGAACTTTATCGGTGTCAACGCCTACTATCAGAACATTGTCTTTGGTATCTTTGTGTTGGCGGCCATCGCCCTTACGGTGGACCGCAGCATCCGCGGCCAGATCGTCAAGTAAGAAAGAAGGAGTGCCTCTTATGTCCGATGTAAAACCGTTTGTGCTGGACTTTGACCTTGTAAGCGGCTTCTGCACGAGCGGCAAGGTCAAGCCCACCCAGCGCAGAGTGTCCGACATGGTCGCCCAGTTTGCCAATGAGGCGGCGGCCCGGGCCATGGTGGAGGGGGGCGACCCCCTGCTGTATGAGTTCTACGGCCTGGATCTGCCCGAAGACGACTCCGGCGTGCTCCAGTTCGGCACCACCATCCTCTACCCCGGAAAGGTGGGGGAGGAGTATTTCATGACCAAGGGCCACTTTCACACCATCCTGGACACCTCCGAGATCTACTACGGCCTCAGCGGCCGCGGCATGATGCTGATGGAGACCCCCGAGGGCCAGGTGGACTGGAAGGAGATCGGCCCCGGCGAGGCCCTCTATGTCCCCGGCCGCTGGGCCCACCGAAGCATCAACACCGGCACCGAGCCTCTGGTGATGTTCTTCGTCTACCGGGGGGACGCCGGCCACGACTACGGCACCATCGAGGAGAAGGGCTACCGGAAGCTGGTGGTGGAGCGGGACGGAAGGCCCGCCGTCATCGACAACCCCAAATGGAAGGTGTAGCCCCGCCCTTTGCGGCCGTCATGTTTGATCTGGACGGCGTCCTGCGCAACACCGAGCCATACCACCGCATGGCCTATGCACAGCTGGCCCGCAGCCTGTCCGGGGGCGCGCCCCCGGACGCCGGAGAGATCGCGGGTAAGTCCAACCTTCAGCTCTATGAGGCTCTGGTGGCCCGCTTCGGCGGGCCGGCCACGGCGGAGGAGCTGTCCCAGCGGCACTTCCGGCTGGTCTGCCAGCTGCTGGAGGAGTACCGGGTGGGGCCGATGCCCGGCCTGGAGGAGGCCCTGGACGCCCTGCGCCGCCGGGGCATTCCCTTTGGGGTGGTGTCCTCCTCCTGGCGCTGGTACGTGGAGCATTGCCTGCGGGAGTTGGGGATGTATGAGGACGCCGCGGTGATCGTCACCGGCAGCGACGGCCTGCCCCTCAAGCCCGCCCCCGCCCCTTATCAGGCGGCGGCCCGGGTCTTTCGCCCTGCCCCGCCCGGCGCGGTGCTGGCCGTGGAGGACAGCGGCAGCGGCGTCCGCTCCGCCGTGGCGGCGGGTCTGGCCTGCGCGGCGGTATACAACCCCGACTCGGGGGCGCAGGATCTGTCCCCGGCCCGGTGGCGGCTGAACAGCCTGTACGAGCTGCCCGCCCTGCTGGACGGCAACTAAACCAATCCGATTTTTGTTTACATAATTGAAGGAGGTCTTTTCCATGTCCATGCTGCAGCATTCCACCCGCGCCTGGGGCTCCCCCAGCCGCTACATCCAGGGCCGCTATGAGCTGGAGAACATGAAAACCCACACCGAGGTCTACGGCCGCAGGGTGTTCTTCCTCATCGACGTGTTCTTCTTCGCCGACTACAAGAAGCGCTTCGAGGCCCTGTACGCCGGCAGCGACAGCCAGATCCAGTGCGAGCAGTTCGGCGGCCAGTGCACCGAGGAGGAGATCCTCCGCTGCACCGGTCTGGCCAAGGCTCTGAACCCCGACGTGGTGGTGGGCATCGGCGGCGGCAAGACCATGGACACCGCCAAGGCCGTGGCCGACAACTACAACACGGCGGTGATCATCGTCCCCACCACCGCCTCCACTGACGCTCCCGCCATGGGCCTGTCCGTCATCTACACCGCCGCGGGTGAGCACGTGGGCGCCCGCCACTACAAGAAGAACCCCGATCTGGTGCTGCTGGACACCGACATTCTGGCCAAGGCGCCCATCCGCTTCCTGGTGGCCGGCATGGGCGACGCCCTGTCCACCTACCCGGAGTGCCGGGCCAACGTGCAGTCCGCCTCCCCCAACTACGTCAACAGCGGCTATCACCAGACCATCGCCTGCATCGCCGTGTCCAAGGCGTGCCACGAGACCATCCTGACCAAGGGCGTCAGCGCCAAGCTGGCCGCCGAGCAGGGCCTGTGCACCAAGGACGTGGAGGACGTCATCGAGGCCAACACCCTGCTGTCCGGCCTGGGCGTGCAGAACGGCTCCTGCGCGGGCGCTCACTCCATCGCCGAGGGCATCACCGTCCTGGAGCCCTGCGCCAAGCTGCTGCACGGCGAAGTGGTGGCCTTCGGCATCCTGGTGCAGCTCATCGTGGAGGGCGCCCCCGCCGAGGAGCTTGACGAGCTGTACACCTTCTTCGAGGAAGTGGGCCTGCCCACCACCTTTGACGATCTGGGCATTCCCGACGCCACCGAGGCCGACATCAGGAAGGTGGCCGAGACCTCCATGCACTCCTACTGGGACGTGGAGCCCTTCGCCGTCAACCCGCAGATGGTCTTTGACGGCATCATGATGGCCAACACCCTGGGCAAGCGCCGCAAGGGCCTGTAAGCGGGCCGCGGCCGGACGGAAAGGAAGCGCACGCATGAAAGCCATTCAATACACCGCCCCCCGGCAGTTTGCCGTGGTAGATCTGCCCAAGCCGGAGCCCGGCCCCCACCAGGTGGTCATCCGGGTCAAGGCCTGCGGCATCTGCAAGACCGACCTGACCATCCACGACGGAAGCTTTCTGGCCAAGTTCCCCCTGGTGAACGGCCACGAGTTCGCCGGCGTGATCGACTCGGTGGGCAGCGCCGTCACCGAGTGGAAGGTGGGCGACCGGGTCACCGCCGACAACACTGAGCTGTGCGGCTACTGCGAGCCGTGCCGCAGCGACAAGCCCCTGTACTGCGAGAACTTCAACTCCCACGGCTGCAACATGCCCGGCGGCTTTGCCGAGTATGTGCTCATCAACCACGACAAGGTGTTCGCCCTCAGCGACAAGCTGTCCTTTGAGGAGGCCACCTTTACCGAGCCCACCGCCTGCGCGGTCCACGGCGTGGACCGCATCGCCCCCCGCTTCGGCGACTCCATCCTCATGTTCGGCGCAGGCCCCACCGGCATCATCCTGGCCCAGCTGCTCCGCCGGGCGGGGGCGGGCCGCATGGTCATCGCCGATCCCCACGCCGACAAACTGGACATTCTGCGCAAGTACGGCTTTACCGACCTGGTGGTCATGGACAAGGCCGACCCGTCCAAGCACACCGCCGAGATCAAGGCCATCATGCCCAAGGGCTTCGACATTGTCATCGACGCCACCGGGGCCGCCTCGGTGTTCGAGTCCTGCTTCCACTTTGTCCACATGGGCAGCAAGATTGTGGCCTACGGCGTCTGCGCCGCCGACGCCAAGGTACCCGTCAGCCCCTACGACATTTTCAGCCAGGAGTACACCATCCTCGGCTCCTTCGCCCAGACCCACTGCTTTGGCCGGGCGCTGGAGTATCTGGAGAGCGGCGCGGTGCAGGTCAAGGAGTTGATCTCCCACGAGCTGCCGCTGGAGGACTACGGCAAGGGCCTGGACTACATCGTCCAGAAGCAGGCCCGCAAGGTTATCATTCACCCCTGAGAGCGCCTCCTCTCCGTGTGCCGAAAAAAGCCCGCCCGCCCCGGCTTGGGGTGGGCGGGCTTTTATGTTTCTCGCTAGGGCTCCACGTCCAGCATCGCCATGGTGGCGGGCATTTCGTGGGCGGTATTGACCTTCTCCTCGTCGGTGACCAGATCGAAGCAGGAGACGATGATCTTGTCCCCCCAGACGCACGGCTCGCCCGGCTCGTCCAGCTCGCCGTGGAAGCCGTCGGTGTCGGGGGAGCAGGCCATCCGCGTCACCCGGCCGTCGGGGGTGATGCGGGCGATGGCGTTGGCCGAGAAGTCGGCCACGTAGATGTTGCCGTAGGGATCGATGGTCATGCCGTCGGTGGACTTCAGGTTGGCCGGATCACAGGCCCACTTGCGGTTCTCCTTCACCGAGCCGTCGGGGTTGAAGGTGATTTTGTGCACCACCCCGTCGCCGAAGTTGCCGACGTAGAGGTTGCCGTCGTGGTCGAACACGATGCCGTCCACGCCGTACTGGCACTTGGGGTTCTCGGTGATAAAGGTGAGGAAGATGTGGGGATCGGCCAGGGTGTTGGTGCAGTGGATGCCCTCGGCGTCCAGGGGGAAGCGGTAGACACAGCTCATGAGCTTGCCGCTGTCCGTCTTCTGGCGGGTCATGCAGCTCTGGGTGACGTACATGTAGTCCCCCCAGATGCGGATGCCGTTGGGGTGCTCCATGTTGTCAGCCACCACGGTGCACTTCACCACCCCCGCGTCGTTGAGCCGCAGGCGGAGGATGCGCCCGGTGAACACCATGTGGGGCTCTCCGGTCCAGCCCGCGTTGTCCACCAGATAGAGGTCGCCGTCGGGGCCGAACTCGATGCCCATGGCCCGGGCCTCACCGGTGTACTCGTTGCGCGGCACGTCAAACCACTTCTTGATGTTGCGGTCCTTGTCGATTTTCAGCACGCAGCTGGGCATGGACAGATCCGCAAAGTTGGGACAGGACAGAATCAGGTTGCCGTCCCTGTCGATGGCCATGCCGTCGGGGGTGCACACCAGCTCCTCCGGCAGCAGGGTGAACAGCTTGGATGTCTGCATAAAGCGCATTGCCTCCTTTTACGCGGTCAGCTCCTTGAGGAACCGGCAGGCCCGGCCCGCCATCTCGTCCAGCCCGGCCTCCCCGGCCCCGCTGCTGAGATCCCGCCAGACCTTGATATCATAGGGAATGGTACCCCCCATGAGCACGAAGGGCTCCATCACAATGGCCCCCTGGTAGTTCACCTGCTTGAGGGCGGCGGCCATGTCCTTCCAGGGCAGGCGGTTGGTGGAGCCGGCGGGGCGGCGGTTGTTCTCCCCCACGTGGAAATGCCCCAGCCAGGGGCCCGCCTCCAGAATGGCGTCCACCATGCTGTCCTCCTCGATGTTCATGTGGAAGGTATCCAGCAGCACCCGGGCGTTGGGACTGCCCAGGCGCTTGACAAACTCCACGCCCTCTTTGGCGGTGTTGAGCAGGTACTGCTCGAAGCGGTTGACCACCTCGCAGCAGTAGAGCACGCCGCAGTCCTCCGCCACCTTCATGAGCCGGGACATGGACTCCAGGGCAAGCTCCTCCTTGCGGCGCTTCTCGTCCAGGGTGATTCCGTGGTCGGGCAGGGCCTGCCACCCGGCGTAGGACACGCCGTTGAGGATGGCCGCCCCCACCTTGGGCATGCTCTCCAGGATGCGGGTGACATGGCGGATGCCGTTCTCCCGCACCGCCGGATCGTCGCTGGCCAGGTCGTATTTGGCCTCCAGGCCGATGGAATAGGTGATGCCCAGGCCGTTGTGATCGGCGCAGGCCTTCAGCTCCCGCAGCCTGGCGTCGTCGTAATAGCCCCACTCGGCGGAGGCCACCTCGCAGATGTCAAAGCCCAGCCAGGCCAGCTTCTCCATCAGGGGTATGTATGCAATCTCGTCCCAGTTGTGGCTCCAGAAGCCGTAGTGCATTCCAATCGGGTTCATGGCGCGCCTCACTGGCCCCGGGCAGCGCGAATCTTCTCCACAAACTGGCGGGCGGTCTCGGTAATCTTGCCGTAGTCGCCGGTCTTGGCCCCGGCGGTCAGGCTGCCGCCCGCGCCCACGGCCACCGCGCCGGCCGCAATCCACTCGGCCACGTTGTCCAGAGACACGCCGCCGGTGGGCATCAGCTCGGCCTGGGGGATGGGGCCGTGGATGGACTTGAGAATCTTCGGCCCGAACAGCTCGCCGGGGAACACCTTGATGATGTCCGCACCCGCCTCCATGCCGGCCACCACCTCGGCGATGCTCATGGCGCCGGGCATGCAGGCCACGCGGTAGCGGTTGCACAGGCGGACGGTGTCGCCGTTGAAGTAGGGGCTGACCACATACTGGGCGCCGGAGAGGATGGCCATGCGGGCGGTCTCGGGGTCCATGACGGTGCCCGCGCCGATGACAAAGTCGGTGCCGTCATACTCTCTGGCCATCTTCTCAATGATGGCGTTGACGCCGGGGGTGGTGTAGGTCAGCTCGATGCCGGCGCAGCCGCCCTCGATGCAGGCCTCGGCGATGCGCATGGCGTCGTCGGCGTCCTTGGCGCGGACCACGGCCACCAGGCCGCAGGAGCGAAGCTTGGCAAGTACCTGTTCCTTTTTCATGGGAAAAACCTCCTTACGCATTCTTGTGGGACGCCATATACTCGTAGACGGGCAGCATGGCCTTGTAGCACACCTCAAATGCCTCCTTCACCGGGCCGTAGGCGGCCACGGCTTCGGGGTCGGGCTCCACCGTGCGGTTGAGCTCGAGCATCTGGTCGATGACCTCAAAGCCCTTGAACACCCCCACGCCCACGCCGCCGGTGACCGCGGCGCCCATGGAGGTGGCCTCCTCCAGCAGGACGGGCACCTTGATGCGGGCGTTGTAGACGTCGGCCATCATCTGGCACCAGAGGGCGCCCTTTGCGCCGCCGCCCACCACCAGCAGCTCGTCGATGGGGATGCTCCGGCGGAAGGACTCCAGGATAATGTTCAGGTTGAGGGTGACCCCCTCCAGTACGGCCCGGAAGAGGTCGCAGCGCTGGTTCTCCATTTTCAGCCCCAGCCAGGCGGCCGTGGCATCCGGGTTCCAGCGGGGGGCCCGCTCCCCCAGCAGATAGGGCAGGAAAAGGACGCCGTTGGCGCCTACGGGGCTCTTTGCCGCCTCCGCGTTGATGAGATCGTAGGGGCTGATGCCCTGCACTTTGGCCACGGCGGTCTCATATTTGGCCACCTGGCCCTTGAGCCAGTTGTAGGAACTGCCGCCGGCCTGCATGGTGCCGGTGGGCGAGTACAGCCCGGGGACGATGTGGGCCCAGGTGAAGGTGCGCATCTCCTCGTCAAAGAGGGGCTTCTCGCTGGTGGTGGCCACCCAGGCGGAGGTGCCGATGCAGCTAAAGGTGCGGCCCGGGCTGATGGAGCCGGCGCCCACGTTGGAGCACAGGCCGTCGCCGCCGCCCATGACCACCGGCGTGCCCGCCTTCAGGCCGGTCTGCCCGGCGGCCCAGGGGGTGACCTCCCCGGCCACGGTGGTGGAGGGGACGATCTCAGGCAGCTTGTCGCCGTCGATGCCCGAGGCGTTGACGATCTTGTCCGACCACTGGAGGGTGTTCAGATCAATGCAGGCGTTGGAGGTGGCGTCGGAGGGCTCGGTATAAAACTTCCCCGTCAGGCGCAGGACAATGAAGTCTTTGGCGTTGAGGGCCTTGTAGGTCTTGGCATACACCCCCGGCTCGTTGTCCCGCACCCACATGAGCTTTTGCAGGCCGTAGGAGGCGCTGTTGCGGTGCCCGGCGATGTGGTAGAAGTCCCGCAGGGAGATCTGCTCCCCCAGGGCGGCGGCCTGGGCCTGGGCCCGCTGGTCGGCCCAGATGATGGAGGGCCGCAGGGGGTTGCCCTGCTTATCCACGCACAGGCACCCCATCATCTGGCCGGAGAAGGAGACTGCGGCGATGTCGCCGGGGTCGATGCGGGCCTTGTCAATCAGGTTGCGGCTGGTGACGCAGATGGCCTTCCAGAAATCCTCGGGATCCTGCTCGGCCCAGTTGGTGTTGAAGTAGTGGCAGTCGTAGCGGAACACCTCGCTGGTGATCATTTTCCCCTCGTCGCTGAACAGGGTTGCCTTGTTGCCGGAGGTGCCCAGATCGTGGGCCAGTATGTATTTCATCGCTGTCCTCCCGCCCTACAGGCCCAGATCGTGGATGAGGTTGGCAGTAGCCATGCGCCCCATGTTGCGGGACGCGCCCGCCGTGGAGGCGGCGCAGTGGGAGCCGAGCACCACGTTGTCCAGGGTAAACCAGCGGGGATCCTTGGGCGGCTCGGAGGAGAAGGCATCGATGCCCGCGCCGCAGAGGCGGCCCGCCTCCAGCGCGTCCAGCAGGGCGTTTTCATCAATGAGGCCGCCCCGGGCGGTGTTGATCAGGATGGCGTCCGGCTTCATTTTGGCCAGCTCCGCCGCGCCGATGAAGTTCTCCGTCTCCGGCGTCAGGGGCAGGTGGAGGGAGATGACGTCGCACTCGGCGAAAATCTCGTCGGGGGCGGCGCGGGTGATGCCGTGGGCCTTGGCGTACGCCTCGTCCCAGAAGGGGTCGTGGGCCAGCACCTTCATGCCGAAGCCCTGGGCCCGCTGGGCCACGTTGCGGCCGATGGCCCCCAGGCCCAGGATGCCGATGGTGCCGCCGGTCACGTCCCGGGTGGTGATCTTCTTCCAGTCGCCCTGGCGGCAGTGCTGGTCAATGAGCACCGTCTTGCGGGCCACCGCCAGGAGCAGGGCCATGGCGTAGTCCGCCACCGCCTCAGCGTTGGCGCCCACCGTGCGGGAGACCTTGATATCCCGGGCCTTGGCGGCGTCCAGATCAATGTTGTCCACCCCCACGCCGTATTTGGCGATGGCCTTGAGCTTAGGGGCGGCGGCGATCACCTCGGCGTCTATGGGATCCACTCCCACGATCACGCCGTCGCAGTCGGCCAGCAGGGCCTTCATGCCCTCCTTGTCCAGGATCCCGCCCGTCTCATTGCGCACCACCTCCAGGCCGGCGGCCCGGAGCATGGCAAAGACCTCGGGATCGGTTTTCCCGTAAGAACGGGGTGTGGTAAGTACCTTCATGACAGAGCCCTCCCCTTGGCGTCACTTTCTCATTTCCCGGGCCAGCCGGTCGCAGGCGGCCAGCCGCTCTCCGGTGATGTCGATGTGGAAGACCTCGGCGATCACCTGGGTCCAGCCATGGATAAAGTATGTCCAGCCGTCCTCAATCAGAAGCCCCCGGCGCTCCCGCTGGGCCTCCGCCTGGTGCATGAACTCCAGGGTGCCTCGGTAGTTGAGCTCCCACACCAGGCCGTTCTCGGGGAATTTGCAGTGGTCGGTGAGGGGGGAGCCGGGCCGGTCCTTGCCCAGCCCGGTGGCGTTGATGACCAGGGAGCCGGCGGGCAGGGCCTCTACAATCCTGTCGTTGAGCTCGGGGGTCTTGCACAGATGGTAGCTCATGGGGACGTTCAGGTACTCCAGGATGCGCACGCCTTCGGCCAGGCGGGGGGCGGAGCGGTTGTTCAGGTGGATGCGGCTGGGCAGATCCTTGCCGTGCCGCTCCTCATTGCCCAGGTAGGCGGAGATGGACAGGGCGGAGCCGCCGGCGCCGATGATGCACACCTCCGCGCCGGTCTTAAGCCAGTGGCCCTCGGGCACGAAGGCGTCCAGGGCCAGGCCGGAGGAGATGGGGTCCTTGGCGTGGGCGCGGAGCTGGCCGTCCAGCTTGGAGATGGAGGACAGCTCCCCGAAGCGCTGGGCATAGGGGTCCAGGTAGTCGAACATATCCTTTGCGGCGTTATACATGTCAATTTTGTGTGTGGTCACCAGCGCGCCCAGGGACAGGGGGTCATCCCGGAAGAACTGCACCACCGCCCGGTAGTCCTCGGCGGGGGCGTGGATGGGCAGGTCGATGCCCTTGATCTCCGCGTCCAGCCCCAGCTCCTTGGCCCAGATGGGGAACATTTTCATGATGGAGGACTGTCCGGTGGTGACGCCCACAAAGTACATGGTGGGCCGTTTGGCGGGTTCGGGGAGTTTGATCATGGTCAGGCGCATCCTTTCTTGACTGATTTGGTATTGAAATACCGGTCAGCCGGCGAAGAGCCGCCGGCAATTGAGCACGGTGAAATCCGCAAGGGTTCCGGGGGGGAAGCCGGCCGCCTCCAGCCGGGGCAGAAAGCGCTCCAGCAGGTAGCACAGGCTGATCTCGCCGCCGTAGGCGGCCATGCGCTGGGCGGTGGTGTCCAGAGACAGGAGCAGCCTCTGGGTGTACCCCCGCTCACACATGTGCCGCAGCAGCGCCACCTCCTCCTCGTCGGAGTGGTACTTGAAGCGGCCGATGGTGTCGTAGTCCAGGTACACGCCGGTGGCGGCGATGGCGTCATGGGGGCCGAAGTCGGCGGCCTGCCGGTCCACGTGGCAGACGATGAGCCGTTCCGGCGTCAGGCCCGCCCGAAAGCAGAGCTCCAGGGCGGGCAGGGTATTCTCCCCCCGCTCCGTGTGGAGCATCAGCGGCACCCCGCAGCGCACCGCCGCCCGGGCGGCCGCCCGCAGCAAAACGGCGTACCGGCCCTCGGCGCCTTCGGCCGGAATGGCGGCCTTTACCAGGCCCGCCCGAAAGGCCGTCGGCTGCGCCGGGCGGCGGTCCGGCTCGGGCCGCCAGGGGAGCATGCCCTCCAGCAGCTCACCGCAGTAGAGGTCGTACAGGCCCTCCTCATCCAGGCTGTGGACCCAGCAGTCCGCCGGGTAAAAGCCCAGCAGATGGTAGCCGGTAGAGGCCGCCACCGCCACGCCGCTCTCCCGCGACAGCGCGCCGAGGCGCTCTGCATCCCGTCCTGCGGCCACGGGCTGGGCGTCCGCCAGGAAGCCTCCCCCCGCCGCCCGGTAGGCGCGCAGCTCCTCCAGTGAACGAGCCGGGTCGTCCAGCCGGAGGGCGGGATTTTTCTCCGCCATGGGCGTCCGGTGGACAAAGATGTGTTCATGGATCTGGCTGTGCCCCAGCGCGTCCGGTGCGATGGGGCCGCTGACGGTTTGCACATGGAACATGACCTGACCTCCTGATAAAGTATCGTAGGATTGTAACTATGTTACTACATAAAAGGGGAAGCAAATTCCGCGCGTGCACTCACTCGCGGAACAGCTCGACACGGAACCGGCTCTGGTCGCCCCGGTAGTGGGCAAAGGAGAGCTCAATCAGCTTGCCGCTCTGGTTATAGCCGATGGTCTGGAAATAGTGAACCGGGCGGCCCCGCTTCAAGCCCAGAACCGCGGCGTCCTCCGGGTCGGCGGCCCGGGCCTCGCAGATACGGGTGACGTGGGTGACCCGGGTGTCGTCCCGCTTGGACAGCACCTGATAGAGGGACTCCCGGTTAAAGTCGTGTCCCAGGATAAAGCTGCACGCTTCATAGGGCAGGTAGGTCTCCACCCGGACGATGGGCTCGTCGTCGGCAAACCGCTTGCGGTAGAGATAGATGGCCTTGGTGCCCGCGGGCAGCTCCATAAGCTGCGCCACCTCGGGCTCCAGCTCCACCAGCTTGAGATCCAGTACCTCGGTGCTGGGGGTACGGCCGGTGCTGCGTACGTCGTCGTCAAAGGACTGGATGCTCTGAATGAAGCCCTGTACCAGCTTGGGGTGGGCCACAAAGGTGCCCTTGCTCTTGATGCGGTACAGGTGCTCCTCCCGCACCAGGTCGGAGATGGCCTGGCGCACGGTGGTACGGCTGATGCCGAACATCTGGCTGAGCTCCATTTCGGTGGGAATCATGCTCCCCACCGGGTAATTTCCGTTGTCGATCTCCTCCAGGATCAGCTTTTCAAGCTGGAAATACAGGGGAATAGGCACATCCTTATCCAGTCTCTTGTCTTCCAGCATGGCACGATCCCTTCCTCTCTTTTTACAGTCATTGCTTTAACTAGATTGGATTGTTGTAACATATATACATTATAGTCTATAAAGGGGCCCCTTGGCAAGGGGGTCAGGCAAATTCTCTAATTTTGCACAAAGAAATGAGTCAGATATCGCCGAACTGACCAGTCGCAGCCAGACGCTGCGCGGCCTACAGCCTCTGGCTGAACTCCACCGTCTCTCCGTTGGGGCCCAGTAGGTTGAAAAAGCGCACGCCGTTCTCCCAGAAGGGGAGGAACTGAATGGCATCTTCCAACGGGGCCAGGCCGGCCATCCGCACTTCCTCCCAGGCGGACTCAATGTCGTCCACGTCCAGGGCCAGGTGGTCGATGGCTCCGGGCCGGCGGGCGGGCGCGGCGCACTCGTAGGTTTCGATGCACAGGCCGCCGCAGGTGAGAAAGCACACCCGCTCCCCCGTGCCGGGATTGACAGTGCTGTGGGCCCGGACAAAGCCAAGGGACTCATAAAAAGCGGCGGTCTCGTCCAGCGCGGCGGTGGGAAGCCCCAGGTGCTGTAGGCCGGTTACATGCTCTGCAATGCTCACGGAGCTCCCCTCCTCAGTCGTCGCTGGGGTCCACGTCGATGAGGACCTTCATGGTGGTTTCCTGGTGCGTATCGATGTACTCGTAAGCGGCCAGATAGTCGGTAAAGGCAAAATGCCTGCTCATCAGGGGCTGGAGCTGTACCATGCCCTCGCGTACAAAGCGGATGGCATCCACATAGTCCTCGTGGCGATACATCATGGTGGTGTTCAGATCCAGTTCGGAGTCGTTGAGCTTGGCCAGATCACAGTGGGCCAGGCCAGCGTACACCGCAACCAAGATGATGACGCTTCCCTTCCGGGCGTTCTGGATGGCCTGATCCATGGTGGTGTCATTGCCCGCGCAGTCGTAGATGATGTCCGCCTTGTCGGGGCCGAAGCACTCCGTCAGAGCCGCGCCAAAGGGGCGGGTTTTGGTGTTGACAGCGTAATCCGCTCCGCAGGTGCGGGCCAGCTCCAGCCGATAGTCGGAGATATCGGTGGCCATGACCTCGGCCGCGCCAAAGGCCTTCAGGGATTGAACCAGCAGAATGCCGATAGGGCCGCAGCCCAGCACGCATACCTTCTTGCCCGCTACGTCCCCCGCCCGCCTGGCGGCGTGCACCGTGACGGCCAGAGGCTCCAGCATGGCGCCCTCGTCATAGCTCATTCCCGCAGGCAGCGCCGTCACCTTTGAGGCGTCCACCGCGAAGTATTCACTGGCAGTTCCGGTGGTCTGAAAGCCCATAACCTTCAGGTTCTCGCAGAGGTTATACTTGCCGTGGGTGCAGGGGTAGCATTCGCCGCAGTACACCTGGGGTTCAATGGTCACCCGCTGACCCACCTGGAATTGGGTGACTCCCTCCCCCAGCGCCGCGACCTGGCCGGAGACCTCGTGGCCCTGGGTGACCGGGTACTTGGTGTAGGGGTGCTTGCCGTGGTATACGTGGATGTCGGAGCCGCAGATGCCGATGCGCTTGATTTTCACCAGCACCTGCCCGGGCCCGGCCGTGGGAACGGGCACCCTGTCAAACCGGATCTCCCTGGGGGCCGTCATCACTTCCTGCAGCATGGTTTCTTGCATCATACTCACACTCCTTTGTTTGGTCCCGTCCGGTGTGCAGGGAGGCCGGACGGGTAAAATCCATCTATATCATGCGAGTATGGGAGGGGAAAGTCAAGAGGATTTTCGTGAAAAATGCACAGAACATCAGGTAAAATCAGCACCCCGCCGGGGAGAGAGCAGGGGCACTCCGGCTTACCCGGAGAGCCCCTGCTCTGGAATCAGCCCTCTGTGACGCCGATAAAGCCGCCGCCGGTGGTGTAAATCTTATCAATGACCACCTCGGCTGGATCCCCAGAGGTGGGAACCGGGTCGGCGGGGGCCTCGGGGGCGGTCAGATCCACCACCACGGCCCCCTTGGGAGGCTCGGTTTCAGGGGCGGTCTTGCCCTCGGTGTACCGGCCGGACATGGAGAATTCCAAGTCCATCAGACCGGCGGCATCACACTGCATAGAGGCCTCCATCCTGCCGTCGGCGTCCATGGACTCCTGGAGGGAGATGGACATGGGAGCGGAACCGTCGACATCGGCGGAGAGCTCTACGGACAGGTCATAGGCGGATACGTCATCACCCCGCATGGTGAGGGTGAAGGTGAAGTCGGCGGCCACGCCGTCCTGCTCCAGGGCGTAGTGAAGGATGCGGTCGTTCCCGCTGACCGCCCAGGCGTCGTCCCGCAGGAGCTGGGCGGCCAAATCTACGGCCTGGGTCAGCTCGGAATAGGCGGTGTCCTTGTCATTGGGCTCCACGGTGGAGAGAAGCAGGGACAGCAGGGCGGTATAGTCCACGTCGCCGGTGGTCATCTCCATGAGGGCACCGTAGTCCAACCCCATGTCCTCATATATGGCACTCATATCCATAGAGTACCAGGTGTCGGCGGGCAGGCCGGCGGCCTGCTCCAAAAATGCTCCGCCCAGGCTGATATAGAGCTGTCCGGCCTCCAGATCGCCCCGGAGCTCCATATGGATACCTTCCTCGGCAAGGGCATCCAACAACTCGGTATCGCTGGCGCTCATACCTCCGTTCTGGCCATCCGTCAGAGCCTTCAGGAAGGGGCGCAGGTCCATAGTCAGGCCCATAGCGGCGTCCATCTTCGCGCCGCCGGCCATGACGCCCTCCAGAGTGCCGTCCAGGGTAATGGGCGCAGATTCCGCCGTACTTCCCAGAAGAAGGCCCGTCATGTCCAGAGAGGCGTCAAAGTCGGCGTTCATGTCCCAGATTCCCGTGCGGTACTTCTGGCCGTATGCCAGGTATTTTTCCAGATAGGTAAAGTCATACTTGGATAGGGTCTCCTCCACCAGCTTTTCCATGTCAATGAGGATCACGGTGCGGTCGCCGACGTCCCAGCCCACGGCGCAGCCAAAGGCCTGAGCGGCGAAGCGTACGGGCACATAGGTGCGGTTGTCGTGGGCGTAGGGGGCCGCGTCCATGGGGATGTGGGTGGTGACGCCGCTGCGCTCCACGGTGGCTGTTGTGCCGCCCAGGGCCATGGTGACGGTGGTGCCGTCCCGAACGGCGGTAATGGTCTGAGCGGCGGGGGAATAGCTTACCTCGGCCCCCATGGCCTCAAACACGGTGCGCACAGGCAGGAAGGTGCGGCCGTCCCTCGCCTCAGGTGCGGCGTCAGGGAAGGACAGATTCCGGCCGTCCAGTTGGACGGAGATGCCGGTGGATGGGGCGGAGGCGGGGACGGACTCCGCGGCCAGGGCGGAGGTGCCGGTACCCAATAGGGCTGCCGCACAGGCGACAGCCAGGGCGCGCTTGGGAAGTGTGTGCATGATTCCATTCCTCCTTTTGTCGGTAGAGCCACTATAGCACGCTTTTTTTGCGGTGACAAGAGAGCGGGAGCTCTTCTTTTGAGGAAAAATCAAATTTTTTACTTGACTTAGTCATGTTTGGAATAATCATAGCACAGCCCCCGTGATACTGTCAACTGAGGTTACCTATCTTTGGGATAAACGGGGTGCGGAGCTTGAAGATCTACAGACCGGGCGGACGGTGCAATATATCTGGCGAGCGGGTACGCCGTGCCCGGGAGCGGGCGGGGCTGAGCCAGGAGCAGCTCGCAGTCCGGCTCCAACTGGACGGGCTGGGGCTGACCCAAAAGGCCATCAGCCGGATGGAGACCGGGGAGCGGGTGGTGGCGGACTATGAGCTGGTCCACCTGGCCCGGGCGCTGGAGGTTGGCGTTCTGGAGCTGCTGGGCCTGGAGCCATAAAAAGGGGGGGCGTTCCCGCGGGAACGCCCCCCCTTTTTGGGGTTAGGTGGGCCTGTGCTCCAGCTCCAGGCGCCGCTTTTCGAGAATGCGGGGGAAGCGCCAGAAGAAGATAGCGCCGGTGGTGGTGGCCGCCAGGATATCGGCCACCGGCTCGGCCAGAAACACGGCGAAAACCTGGTCGCTGAGGAAGCGGGGCAGGAGCAGGATCAGGGGAATCAGCAGGATCACCTTACGCAGCAGGGCCAGAAAGAGGGAGACGCGGGTCTGGCCCAGCGCCACGAAGGTCTGCTGGCAGGAGAACTGCACCCCCAGCATGAACATACCGGCGGCATAGATGTGCAGCGCCCAGACGGCAATCTCCACCAGCTCCGGCTTGTCGTTAAACAGCGAGACAAACAGGCCCGGAAAGAGCTCCAGCGCCGCGCAGGCGGCGCAGCTAAAGCACAGGGAGGAGAAAAAGAGCAGGCGAAAGGTCCGCTTGACCCGGTCCAACTGCCCGGCGCCGTAATTATAGCCCACAATGGGCTGGGCCCCCTGGGACAGGCCCTGGAACAGAAGGGAAAAGACCTGCATGATACTGGAGCAGATGGTCATGGCACCCACCGCCGGGTCGCCTCCGTAGGTCTTGAGGGAGGAATTGAAGGCGATGTTGACCAGACTCTCGGTGGACTGCATAATGAAGGGTGAGAGCCCCAGGGCCAGCACCGGAGCCAGCACCTTGGCATCCAGACGGAGAAGCCGCCGCTGAATCCGCAGCTTGGTGCGCCTGCCGCACAAAAAGCGCACCACCCACACGGCGGAGACGGCCTGGGCGGTGATGGTGGCCAGAGCCGCGCCCTTTACGCCCATATTCAGGCCGAAGATAAGGATGGGATCGAGGACGATATTGACCACCGCGCCGATAATCACCGAGGCCATACCGACGGTGGAGAAGCCCTGGGAGGTGATGAAGAAGTTCAGGCCCAGGGCCAGCTCCACAAAAATGGAGCCGTAGAGGTAGATATTCAAATAGTCCATGGAGTAACCGATGGTGTTCTCCGTAGCGCCGAAGAGGTAGAGCATGGGCTCCTTGCAGAGCTGGAATACCACGGTGGCGGCCAGGCCCAGGATCATCAGCAGCAGGGTGCAGTTGCCCAGAATTTTGTTGGCCTCGTCCAGCTTCCCCTCCCCCATGCGCACCACCGCCCGGGAGCCGCCCCCCATGCCCACCAGGGCGGAGATGGCGGAGACAAACAGAATCACGGGGAAGCAGATGCCCAGGCCGGTGAGGGCGAGATCGCCCTCACCGGGGATGTGCCCGATGTAGATGCGGTCCACGATGTTGTAGAGGGCGTTGACCAACTGGGCGGTGACGGTGGGCACCGCCAGCCGCAGGAGGAGCTTGCCGATGGGATCGCGGCCCAGGTCGTTTTCGCGCTTTGCCATGAATCAGCTCTCCTCCTTTTCCAGGAAATAGGTGGCCTCCATGTCGGCCACGCTGAGGGCAAAGGCCAGGGGATACTGCTGGAGGGCCTGGCCCACCAGCCGCTTGTCCTCGTCGCCGGAGAAGCCCATATGCCAGCGGATGGCCATGGCCTCCTCCCGGGTGAGGCGCAGGAAGCCGGAGAGGATGTAGACGCTCTTCTCCCCGTGGCCGTAGGGCAGGGGGTCCTCGTAGAAAAAGGTGGGCACCGCCTGCCACTTGCCGTCGGGGCCCTTCACGTTGCGGGAGCCCTGCCTGTAGCAGCCCGTCTTGCACACGTCGTGGAGCAGTGAAACCAGTGCGACGCTCTCCGCCGGGTACTCCAGGCCGTACAGCTCCTTCACCCGCTCCCGCTCCAGGTAGGCGGTCAGGCAGTGGTAGACATTGACGCTGTGCTCACACAGGCCGCCCGCGTAGGCCCCGTGGAACCGGGCCGAGGCCGGGGCGGTGAAAAAATCGCTTTTGTGCTCCAGGTAGTCCAGCAGGGCGTCCGCCCCGTCCCGCCGGATGTTCTCCCGGTAGATCTCGATAAATTCTTCCTTGGCGCTCATGGAGCAGTCTCCTTTTCTGTTTGACAGATAGATAAGATCCAGTATAGCATAAACTCCAGCGAAAAGCCACCCTCGGCACCCCTGTTTCACACCCGGCATAGGATGGGCGGAATAGGAGGAGTGCTATGGAATGGCTTTCGCTGCTTCTGACCGCGGTCCTGTTTGCCGCGGCCTGTAATCTGGATACTGTAATTCTCTCGATGGGCTACGCGGTGAAGGGCGTGCGGGTCTCCCTGTCCCACAGCCTGATTATCGCCGCCCTCACCACCCTGATCACCTGGGCCTCCCTGCTCCTGGGGGCCGGGGCCGCCCGGGTGCTCCGCGGCCCCCTGCCCAACCTGCTGGGCGGGCTGGTGCTGGCGGGCATCGGGGCGTGGTTCGTGCTGGACTGGCTGCGCCGCCTGGGACCCGCCGGGGAGGCGGAAGGGGAAAACCGGGCCGCCACCCTCTGGGGGTGCGTCTCCCTGGCCGCCGCCCTGGCGGTGAACAACGCGGGCATCGGCGTGGCCGCCGGGGTGTCCGGCATTGCCCCCGGCTGGGCGGCCCTGGCCAACTTTCTGGTCACCCTGGCCGCCCTCCCCCTGGGCCGCGCCCTGGGGGATAAGCTGGCCGGGCGGCTGCTGGGCAAATACGCCCTCCCCCTCTCCGGCGCGCTGCTGGTGCTGCTGGGCATCTGGGAGGCGGTGGGATAGGCCTTGTTTGAAAATAGTCAACACGCCCAATCGCCGGGCCTTTTGCCCTCTGGACGGCCCAATTTTTCCTTGAAATCCGCCAGGATTCCTGCGAAAAAATTGCTTGCCAGCGGGCAAAATTCCTCGCCGCTGGTCATATTGCTATTTTTCAAACAAGGCCTAGCCCTGGCGCGGCGGGCGGAGATGTGGTAGAATACCCCCGAAAGAAGGGATTGCATATGACGCTTCTGGAGCGCCTGGGGGGCCGGGAGGCCATCACCCGGGGCATCGTACACACCTTCCGCATCCTCTCCCGCCGCCCACGGCCCTCCCGGCACGAGGAGGCCGCCGGGGAGGAGCTGGACGCATACCTGCGGGGGCTGGGCCTCTCCCCTGTCCGGGACGGGGCGGGCAACCGGATGGCCGACGTGCCCCCCGCGCCGGGCCGGGCCAGCGCCCCCCGCCTGATCCTCCAGGGCCACCTGGACATGGTGTGCGCCGTCCGGCCGGGCAGCGGCTGGAACCCCCTCGCCGACCCGGTAACGGTGATGGAGGAGGGGGGCTTCCTCCGCTCGGACGGCCGCTCCTCTCTGGGGGCGGACAACCACCTGGGCAACGCGGCGGCGCTGTGGCTCCTGTCCACCGGGGCGGTGAATCACGGGCCCCTGCGCCTGCTCTTCACCACCGCCGAGGAGGTGGGGCTGGAGGGGGCCAAGGAGGTGGCGCCCGACTGGCTGGCTAGGGCGGAGTACCTGCTCAACACCGACGGCTTTCACCTGGGCCGGGCGGTGGTGGGCTCGGCCAGCGGACGGCGGGAGACCTGGGCCGCCCCCCTGGACGCCGGGCCGGCCCCGGCGCTCCCCGCCTGGCGGCTCACCCTCTCCGGCGGCCGGGGCGGCCACTCCGGCGACGACATCAACCGGGGCCGGGCCAACCCGATCAAGCTGCTGGCCGCGTTTCTGGCCGGGCTGCCCGGCGGGCGGATCGCCTCCCTCTCCGGGGGCCTCACCCACAACGCCATCCCCGCCCAGGCCGAGGCAGTGGTATTCTGCCCCGCGGAGCCCGACCTCTCCCCCCTGCGGGCCGCCCTGGCCGGCTACCGGGCGGCCGATCCCGGCCTGACCGTGGCCTGCGCCCCGGCGGAGAGGCCGGAGCGGGCGTGGACGCCGGCCTTCCAGGCCCACGTCCTGGCCTTTTTGATGGGGCTGTACCACGGGGTGTACGCCATGGAGCCGGCCTTCCCCGGTACGGTGGGGGCCTCCGCCAACCTGGGCCGGGCCGGGACCGAGGGGGATGTTTATGGGGTGTGCGCCTTCCTGCGCTCCGCCCGGCCGGAGTGGGAGGCGGAGCTGGCTGGCCGGCACATGGCCCTGGGGGCGGCCCACGGGTTCTCCCTGTCCGTCACCGGCTACCCCGGCTGGCCCGGCGACCGGGCCAACCCCCTGGCGGCGGTGCTGGGCCGGGTGTGGCGGGAGCAGACCGGCCGGACGCTGGAGCTCTCCGCCGTCCACGTGGGGCTGGAGCCGTCGGTGTTCCGGGCCAAGGCCCCGGGGCTGGTCATGGCCTCCGCCGGGCCGGACATTCTGGACGCCCACTCGGTGGATGAGCGGGCACCCCTGGACGGGCTGCCCGATTACGCCCTGCTGCTGGCCGGGGCGATGGAGGCCCTTTAGACGGGCGGCCGTCCACGCAATACAACAGGGTACAAGCAAGAAAGTACGCGCCGCCCGCCGGAGTTCCGGCGGGCGGCGCACATGTTTACGCGTAAATATGATCCAGGATATCCACAATCTGCGCCACGCAGCTCTCCTCGCAGGCGCCCAGGATACGGGCGCCCCACTGCTTGACCTCGGGGGCGCAGTTGGCGGGGGCGAAGGGGATGGCGGAGACGGCCAGCATGGGGATGTCGTTCTGGTTGTCCCCCACGCAGTAGATGTGCTGGGCGTCGATGCCCAGGCGGCGGGCTAGGTACTGCACCATGCCGCCCTTGCTGCTCCCCTTCCGGGTCAGCTCCAGCAGCACCCGGTTGGAGAAGATCACCTCGTAATGCTCTCCCCACCGCTCCAGCAGGTAGCGCTGGGTGTGCAGGAGGGTTTCATAGTCCTGCTGGAGAATGACCTTGCTCCAGGGCAGGGGGATATCCGCGATGGGCACCTCCCGGGCGGTCATGCCCGCCCGCTCCAGGTGACGGAAGGTGACAGCGTTGGGCTGGTAGACGTAGATGGCGTCGTGGTGGTAGGCCTCAAAGCCGATGGTGGGAATGGCCCGGGCCATCTGCTGGAGATCCTCCCGCACCCGGTCGGGCAGAAAGGTCTCGTAGATCATCTCCCCTGTCCGGAAGTCGTACAGGGCGGAGCCGTTGGACAGAATCACCGGCGCGTTGATGGGTATGTGGCTGGCGTGGGGGGCGAAGTTGGGGCGGGCGCGGCCGGTGGCCACGGTGAAGGTACCCCCCTCCCGGGTAAAGTAGGTCAGGGCCTCCACATTTTCCCGGGTGATGCGCATGTCCTCCCCGTAGAGGGTGTCGTCAAAATCGCTGACCAGCAGCACGCCGTTGAATTTGCCCAACTGATTCACACCTTACCTTCTCAGATCGGCCCCCATCATATACTTTTTCAGCGGTGCATAGAGGATGCCAAAAATCACCAGACACAGGACAAGGTCAATCCCGACATAGCTGCCGTTGTAGATAAGGGAGTAGAGGGCGGGATTGTCGAATACTGTGCCGAAGATCTCCGTGGGGGCCAGAATTTTGTAAATGGTGATACCGCTGATATAGTGGACAACAAAGCGGGCGGCTCCGCCCAGCACGCTGCCCCAGAAGATGCCGTGAGGTTTGCCACGGCCCAGGCCGGCGATGCCCATGACACCGAAGGCCAGCACATAATCCAGCAGGATGGACTGCCAGCCCCAGCTTACCGCGCCCTGGATGAATACCTGGAGCACGCCGAAGGCAAAGCAGGCGATGAAGCCGCCTCCCATGCCCCAGCGCACGCAGAAGAACAGCAGGGGAAGCATCTCCAGCGAGATGGAGCCGCCCTGGGGCAGCTCAAATACCTTGAGAAGCCCCAGCACCAGGGCAAGGGCAATCATGACTCCGCCTTCGCAAAGCATCCGCACCAGCAGATACATACCGCGGCGGCCAGGGGCTTTTGTGGTGACAGGTTCAGACATAGAGCTCATTCCTCCTAAAAAATGTACCGCAGCGCAAACCGGAAACAGCGCAATGCGGTACGGGAGAAACGACCTCTATCGTCGAATACTCTTCCTACGCCGGCATTACCCGGATCAGGTTTAAGGGACACGGGCGGCCATACGCCCTGATCTCAGCCGGACTTGCGTCCAGCACCCCTGCGATTCGATTTGTTCTACGGTTATTTTAGAGTTTATACCAAATGGCGCAGCTTTGTCAACACTTGGGTAAAATAGGCAGGCAGGGGGCACTCCACGGTGACCCGCTCCCCGGTGCGGGGGTGGACAAAGGAGAGCCTTCTGGCGTGAAGGCACTGGCCCGCCAGGCCGGGGACGGGCTTCTTGGCCCCGTATACCACGTCCCCCAGCAGGGGGTGGCCGATGGAGGCCAGATGCACCCGGATCTGGTGGGTGCGGCCGGTCTCCAGACGGCACTGAATATGGGTATAGCCGGGGAAGCGCTCCAACACCGTCCAGTGGGTCACCGCCGGACGGCCGTTTTTCCAATCCACGCACATCTTCTTCCGGTCGGTGGGGTGGCGGCCGATGGGCGCGTCCACAGTGCCGCCGTCCTCCCGCAGGCCGCCCACGCACACCGCCTCGTACTCCCGGTAAAGGGAGTGATCCTGGAGCTGGGTGGCCAGGGCCTGGTGGGCATAGTCGTTCTTGGCGGCAATGAGCAGCCCCGATGTGTCCCGGTCGATGCGGTGGACGATGCCGGGGCGGAGGGCTCCGTTGATTCCGGAGAGTGATTCACCACAGTGATATAACAGAGCGTTGACAAGTGTGCCGTCCGGATGGCCCGCCGCCGGGTGAACCACCAGGCCCACCGGCTTGTTGACCACAATCACGTCGGCGTCCTCATACGCCACGTCCAGGGGGATGGCCTGGGGGAGCACGTCCACCGGCTCCGGCTCCGGGAGGCGCACCTCCAGCACGTCGCCCTCGGCGGCCTTATAGTTCTTTTTCACCGGGCGGCCGCCGAGGGTGACCGCCCCCTCCTCCAGCAGGCGCTGGGCCGCCGAGCGGGTCAGCTCCGGCACCAGCCGGGCCAGGAGCTGGTCGGCCCGCTCCCCCGCCCGGTCAGCCCGCAACAGAATCGGCTCCATGGCCCTCCTCCTTGCCGTGGAAGAAGAGGTAGTACACGCAGAACGCGATGCCACCCACCACCACGCAGATGTCCGCCACGTTGAAGACGGCAAAGCGCATGAACAGGGTCTCAAACATGTCGGTGACGTAGCCCAGCAGGGCCCGGTCGATCAGGTTGCCCACCGCCCCGGCCAGCACCATGGACAGGGCGGCCATGGCGAAGGGGCGGGGAAAGACCTTTTTCACCAGAAGCACCACCAGCAGGACGGACACCACCAGGGACACAATGGTCAGAATCCAGGTGTGCTCCTCCAGCAGGGAGAAGGCCGCGCCGGTGTTCTGCACATAGGTGAGATGGAGAATATGGGGGAGAAAGGGGACGTCTCCCCCCAGGGGGATGTTGGCCCGCACCAGGAACTTGACCACCTGGTCCAGTACCACCAGGGCCACCACGAGAACGGCGTATAACATGGGCAAAGGGCTCCTTTTCTTCGGTTTTGTTCTATTTTATCACGGCCTGCCGCCGGGGGCAACCCGGAAGATCGGATGTAGATTCCAATTGAAGAAACAAGAAAAATCTGGTATACTGGGGCAAAAAGCCGAAAGGTGGTGAGTGCGTTGGATGAAAGGCGGACCCTTTCGTTAAATGTGTTCCTGAATACCCTTGAGGAGGGCTGTAAAAACGAGCGGCGCTACTGCTTCATCCTGGGCGCCGGGGCCTCCAAGACCTCTGGTATCCCCACCGGGGAGGAACTGGCCAAACAGTGGCACGGGGAGATTTTGGAGCAATGCTCCAAGGAGGAGATCAAGGAGCTGAAAAAGCGGCTGGGGGTGCGCTCGACCAAGCCGTCCAGCCGGGCCTATTTTGACCTCTATGCCATGCGCTTTTTTCCGGACTATCAGAACGGCTCCGCTTTTCTGGAGCGGACGCTGGAGCGCGCCCAGCCCAGCCTGGGCTACTATCCCCTGGCCGCCCTGCTGGCCAACACGCGCAACAACCTGGTGATCACCACCAATTTCGACAGCCTGGTGGAGGACGCCCTGTTTATCTACACGGATAAAAGGCCCATCGTCATCAGCCACGAGCTGCTGGCCCAGTACATCAACTTCAACACCAGCCGGCCCATCATCGCCAAGCTCCACCGGGGCCTGTTCTTTGACCCCCTCAACCGGGCCGAGCAGGTCAACGGCCTGTCGAAGCAGTGGAAGGATATCCTGCGGGAGGCCTTCAAGCGTTATACCCCCGTGGTGATCGGCTATGCCGGGGGCGACCACAGCCTGATGGACTTTCTGAAGGAGACCGAGTGCCTGAGCGGCCTCTACTGGTGCTACCGCCACGACGAGCCGCCGGAGGAGATTCAGAAGGTGGTGGAGCGCCACAGCGGATACTTTATCCCCATTGAGGGCTTTGACGAGATGATGTACCTGATGGGGCAGCGGTTCGGCTATACTGACCCCTGCGAGCATATCGAAAGCGCGGCCGAGCAGCGGGTGAGGGACTATCAGGAGCAGGTCAAGGCATTTCAGGAGAAGCTGCGGGCCGCCGAGACCCCCAGCGAGACCCAGAGCGCCATCCTCCGGGCCATGGACGCCAAACAGCGGGAGGAGCTTCAGCGGCTGGACCGTCGCATCGAGCTGGACGAGGAGGACGGGGAGGCCTACTGGGAGCGGGGAAAGCTCTACTATTTTGCCAACGACTATGCCCAGGCGCTGGAGGACTTCACGAAAGCCAAAGAGTTGGGAATGGAGGACAGCAAGCTCTACTGGTATAAGGGGTTTTGCTACAGAAGGTTGGGAGAAACAGAGCTGGCAATCCGGGAATACAGCCGATCGCTGGAACTAAAGGAGACTTCGGAGGTGTACCGCAATCGGGGCCTGTGCTTTACCACTGTGAAGCTGTATGACAAAGCTGTCCTTGACTTCACCAGGGCAATCAAACTGCCACCGGGGGACAAGAGGCTTTACAGGGAGCGGGGCAGCGCTTACCAAGCTCTGGAGGAGTATAAAAAGGCCCAGGCCGATTATGAGAAGGCGCTGGAGCTGGAACCGGCCGATGCGGAGCTCTATACGACCTTGGGAGATGTGCAGGAAAGGCTTGGAGAGGTGCAGGAGGCCCTGCAGAGCTACCAAAAGGCCATCCAGATCGACCCTAATTATGCAAGAGCCTATAACAACCGGGGGGTTGTATACTTGTCCCAGATGGAGACAGAAAAGGCGCTGGCCGATCACCGAAAGGCGGTCAAACTCGCGGGAGATAGGGCGCTTTATCATGTGAACGTGGGAATTGTTCTCAACAGGCTGGAGCGATACAGCGAGGCGGTCACAAGCTGTAACAAGGCCATCAAGCTGGATCCAGGGTACGCCAAGGCATACGACATCCGTGCCGATGCCTATGAGGGTCTGGAGCAGACAGAGAAGGCCGAACGGGATTGGGAGACCTACCGCAGCCTGACGAAAAAAACGGAAGAAGAGGAGGACACGCCGCAGGCATAGCCTGCGGCGTGTCCTTTTGCGCGGGCGCGCCCTGCAGCCGCGGCGTAGGGGCGGGGCTTGTCCCCGCCCAGGGGGCCGATGCGGACAGAAGATAAATTGCCTTGAAGGGGCAAGCGGGGCCACCCTGGTGGGTGGCTATACGGGAAGGGAGAAAATACAGGCTTGTAGGGGCGGGTGCCCACACCCGCCCGCGGGCGGCCACAAGGGCCGCCCCTACAGAGTCTGCGCGGCGGCAAGCCGGCCGGCCCGCCGGTGCGGGACGGCAAAATACGGGCTCTGGGCATGAAAGAAACAGGACGCCGCAGTGCTGCGGCGTCCTGTCTGTTCCATCTGCGGGGTTACTCACCCACCACGGCGGCGCAGCGGTCGCACAGCTGGTTGTGGTGGCCGTCGGCGCCGATGTGCTCGCTGTGGTTCCAGCAGCGGGGGCACTTGGGGGACTCGTCCAGGGCGACGGCGATGGTGCAGGGGATGAGGCAGTCCTCGCTCTTCTCCCCCTCCACGGCCCCGGTGGTGACGGTGACCTTGGAGACGATGCACAGGGAGGCCAGATCCACCCCGGCCAGGAAGGCGGCGTCGGACTCGGACACGGAGAGGGTCACGTCGGTGTCCTGGGCCTTCTTGAACACGCCGGCGTTACGGGCATTCTCCAGGGCCTTGTTCACCGCGTCGCGGAGGCTGACCAGCTTCGCCCAGCGCTCCCGGGCGGCCGCGTCCAGGGCAAAGGCGGCGTTGTCGCCGGGCATGTCGTTGAACAGGACGCTTTCGGCGTTTACGCCCTGGGCGTGCTTCATGGCGTGCCAGATCTCGTCGGAGGTGAAGGCCAGGATGGGGGCGATGAGCCGGGTCATGCCGTCCAGGATGTGGTACAGGGCGGTCTGGGCGGAGCGGCGCTCGGCCTCGGCGCCGCAGTAGAGCCGGTCCTTGATGATGTCCAGGTAGAAGTTGGACATGTCCACCACGCAGAAGTTGTAGACGGCGCGGTAGACGGCGTGGAACTCATAGCGGTCGTAGGCGGCGCGGGCGGTCTTGGCCAGCTCGTTGAAGGTGTGCAGGGCGTAGCGGTCCAGCTCCATCAGGTTTTCCGCCGGCACCAGATCCCGGTCGGGCTCGAAGTCGCACAGGTTGCCCAGCATGTAGCGGGCGGTGTTGCGGATTTTCAGATAGGCCTGGGAGAGCTGCTTCATGATGTCCTTGGAGATGCGCATGTCCTGGGTGTAGTCGGCGGAGGCCACCCACAGGCGGAGCATGTCTGCGCCGTAGTCCTTGATGACCTCGTCGGGGGAGACGGCGTTGCCCAGGGACTTGTGCATGGCCTTGCCCTCGCCGTCCACCGTCCAGCCGTGGGTGGCGATCTGCTTGTAGGGGGCCACACCGTTCACGGCGATGGAGGTGAGCATGCTCGACTGGAACCAGCCGCGGTACTGGTCGCCGCCCTCCAGGTAGAGGTCGGCGGGGTACTTGAGGTAGGGGCGCTCGGCCGCCACGGCGGCCCAGGTGGAGCCGGAGTCGAACCACACGTCCATGATGTCGGTCTCTTTGGTGAAGTGGGCCTTGCCGCACTTGGGGCAGACGAAGCCCTGGGGCAGCAGCTCGGCGGCCTCCCGGTCAAACCAGACGTTGGAGCCGTGCTCACGGAACAGCCCGGCCACGTGGGCGATGGTCTCGGGGGTGACGATATCGGCCCCGCAGTCCTCGCAGTAGAAGATGGGGATGGGCACGCCCCAGACGCGCTGGCGGCTGATGCACCAGTCGTTGCGCTCGGTGATCATGGAGGTCATGCGCTCCTTGCCCCACTCGGGCTTCCACTGGATGGAGTCGCAGGCCTTTACCGCCGCGTCCTTAATGGCGTCCACGGAGCAGAACCACTGCTCGGTGGCCCGGTAGATGATGGGGTGCTTGCACCGCCAGCAGTGGGGGTAGGAGTGGGTGATGTTCTCCTTGGCCACCAGGAAGCCCTCGGCCTCCAGATCGGCCACCACCATGTCGTTGCCCTTGGCGTAGAACTGGCCGTTGTAGCGCTCGTCGGTCATGACGCCCTTGGCGTTGACGGGCACGGGCACGCCGATGTGGGTCAGGCCGGCCTTGTCGTACTGCTGGCAAATCTGGAAGTCCTCCGCGCCGAAGCCGGGGGCGGTGTGGACGCAGCCGGAGCCGGCGTCCAGGGTGACGTGCTCGCTGTTGAGGATGACGCTCTCCCGGTCGAACAGGGGGTGCTTGGCGCGCATCAGCTCGAACGCGCTGCCCTTGAGGGTGGCCAGCACGGTGCAGGCAGCGTAGTCAATGCCCGCGGCCTTGCACACGCTCTCGGCCAGATCCTGGGCCAGCACGTATACATCGCCGGAGGGCACCTGGAGGAGCACGTAGTCGAACTCCGCGTTGAGGCAGATGGCGTAGTTGCCGGGGATCGTCCAGGGGGTGGTGGTCCAGATCACGAAGTAGGTGCGGGACAGGTCGGCATACTGGCCCAGCTTGCCCTTGTCGTCGGCCACGGGGAACTTGACGAAGATGGTGGTGCAGGGATCGTCGGCGTACTCAATCTCGGCCTCGGCCAGGGCGGTCTGGTCAAAGGGGCACCAGTACACCGGCTTCATGCCCTTGTAGATGAGGCCCTTCTCCGCCATCTTGCCAAAGACCTCGATCTGCTTGGCCTCAAACTCGGGCAGCAGGGTGATATAGGGGTTCTCCCACTCCCCCAGCACGCCCAGGCGCTGGAACTGGCCGGTCATCTTCTCGATGTAGCTCTCGGCGTACTCCCGGCACTTGGTGCGGAACTGGGCGGTGGTCATCTCGTCCCGCTTTACCTTCTTGTCCTTCAGAACGGCGGACTCGATGGGCAGGCCGTGGGTGTCCCAGCCGGGCACATAGGGAGCGCACCAGCCGGTCATGTTGCGGTGCTTGACAATCATATCCTTGAGGATCTTGTTCAGGGCGGTGCCGATGTGGATGTTGCCGTTGGCGTAGGGGGGGCCGTCGTGGAGGACAAAGGTGGGCTTGCCCTCGTTGCGCTTCACCATCTTGTGGTAGAGGTCGTGGTCATACATCTCCTGGAGCATCTCCGGCTCCCGCTTGGGCAGGCCCGCCCGCATGGGGAAGTCGGTCTGGGGCAGGTGGACGGTCTGGTTGTAGTCCATGGGTCAGTTCTCCTTTATCTTTGATATAAAAACAGGTTGGTGTAAAGGCGTGCGCCCTTGCCGAAATTGGCAAAAACAAAACGCGCCTTTGTCTCCTGTAAGAGACAAAGGCGCAAACCTCTGCGGTACCACTCTCATTGCCGCGGCGTGCCGCGGCCCCTCGAAGGCCGGTAACGGGGCCAGCCGTTCCCGCTTACTGCCCCAGGGGGGATTCGGCGGGACGCTCGGAGGTGATCTTCCCAGCCCTTCCCTGTCCGCCTTGCACCAAAACGGCGGCTCTCTGCGCAGGGGCGGGGACGGTACTCGTCCTCTTCTCGGCGTTTTGCGAAATAAAAGATACTCGGAGACACGAAACAACGTGTCTCCGAGTATCTTACCCGTTAAATGCCCTTCTGTCAAGGGGGTTTACTTGATTTCATAGTCCTTGCCGAACTGGAGGTGGTCAAAATCGATGCGGCGGGTGGGCTCGGTGGGCTCGTCAGCCTCCTCCGGACTGTGGGAGCGGCTCAGCTCCAGCAGCTCGGCATACAGGCCGCCGTCCTTCTCCTTGGCGCCGCCGCCGAGATCCACCGTGTCCTCCGCGTCCTCCTCCGGCGCCTCACCGGCCACCAGCTTCTCCACGCTCTGGGAGATGTCCTGGGCGGCAGAGGCAACCTGGTCCACCACAGGCTCCGCCGGGGCGGAGAGCTTGGACAGTCCGTTGAGGTAGTCCATCTCGTGCTGATAGAGCTCCTTGAGCTTGCCCACATAGGCGGCGGTGGCGTTCTGGGCGGCGGTGAGGCGCATCTGCTCGCTGCGGATGTCCTGCTGCAGCTCCGCAATACGGGCCTTGGCCTCCGTCTCCGCGTTCTTCAGCAGCTCGGCCTTCTTGGCCTCCGCCTGGGCCACCAGCTCGTCGGCCATCTTCTGGGCGGTAAGCAGGGCCTTGCGCATGGCCTCCTCGGTGGAGCGGTACTCCTCCACCTTGTCCACCAGTACCTTCATCTTGGCCTTGAGGGTGGCGTTTTCCTTATAGAGCGTGGTGTAGTCCGCCGTCAGTACGTCCAGAAATTCATCCACCATCGCCATGTTATAGCCGCCGAAGGACGCCTTGGCAAAGGCGTGCTCGGAAACTTCCTGTGGTGTCAGCATAACGTCATTCCCCCGATTTGTTCATGTCTTCCCCACCCGATGCTCCGCATCGGGCGGGAACCCCCTCTTTGGCATCTGCCGGGCAATGTGGATTCGCCCGGCATCCGTGTTTTGGCGGTGCCAAAACGCTTGAAACGCCGGACTCCCGGCGGGACAACCCGGACATTTTCCTGTCCTGAAGAGCAGTTCAGAAATACAGCCCGTTGTTCTCCAGTTCGTCAATCAGATCGCCTAAAATATCCACGTTGTAGGGCGTAATAATATAAGTAGAGATGGCCACCTTTTTGATTTTGCCCTCATTGGCATAGGCCACACCGGAGAGGAAATCCAGCAGGCGGCGGGCGATATCCTTGTTGGTGGACTCCAGGTTGAGCACCACCGTGCGCTTCTCCCGCAGGTGGTCGGCGATCTCGCTGGCGTTCTCGAAGCGCTCGGGCTTGACCAGCACCACCTGAAGCTGGGTGGTGGTGTGGATATTGACCACCTTGTTGCTCCGGCGCTCGTTCTCCACGGGAAAGATGGGGCCGGTGCTGTCCTGGGCCTTGGGGGCCTTCCGCTCCAGGCGGTCGCCGCCGGTGCGGTCCATGCGCTCGCTGCGGGAGACGGGCTCGAAGTCGTCAAACTCCTCCTCTTCCTCTTCGTCCTCATAGGGGCGGGCCAGGCGCTTGAGTTCATCTAAAAATCCCATTTCGGTAACCTCCCGAATTTGTTCTATCCTTTGTGCATGGGAGGACGGGGCCCAAACAGGGCGGTACCCACCCGGACCAGGGTGGCCCCTTCCCGCACGGCGTCCTCAAAGTCGCCGCTCATACCCATGGAAAGACAGTCAAAGCTAGTCTTATTATCATCCATCTGACTTCTTATGTCAACATAAAGCTGACGCATTTTTGTAAAAAACGGGCGGTTTCCGTCCGGCCCGGCGGCCACGGGAGGGATTGCCATGAGCCCCCGCAGGCGCACATGGGGGCTGCCAACCGCCTGGGCGGCCAGGGCGGACAGCTCCTCCGGGGAAATGCCGCTCTTGGATGCCTCCCCGCCGATGTTGACCTCCAGCAGGATGTCCTGTACCAGCTCCAGCTTGGCGGCCTGGGCCTCGATGGCCTCCAGCAGGTGCTCGGAGCCCACCGACTCAATGAGCTCCACCCGGCCCACTACCTGCCGCACCTTGTTGGTCTGAAGGTGGCCGATGAAGTGGAGGGCCGCGCCGGCGTAGGCGTCGTCGTCCAGGTGGGCGGTCATCTCCTGTACCCGGTTTTCACCGCAGATGGTGACGCCGGCGGCAATGGCCTGCCGGATGGTGTCGGAGGTCTGCACCTTGGTGGCCGCCACCAGGGTGACCTCCGACGGCTCCCGACCCGCCTGCCGGGCGGCGGCGGCGATTTTCTCATTTACCAGCGCAATGCGCTCTGCAAGGGACATGTGTCATTACCTCCCTGTCTATGACTGCGTGATCACTTTTCCGTCAAAGAGCTCCACCGAGGAGAGGATTACCTCGTCGCCGGCCCGCAGGGCCTTTTTGCCGTCCGAGCCGTCTGCGGACTTCACCAGAGCGAAATCCTCCAGTTGGGCCAGGATGGTGACGGGCTTGAATTCTGCCTGCTGGCCCACCAGGACGTACACGCCGGTGACCAGCTCCTGCTTTTCCTCCTCCGTCTCCGGGTCGGTGACGGTCCGCTCCTCCACGCGCACGGACTGCGTGGGCACGCGGATGCCGGTCTGACTGTCAAAGACCAGCTCCACCGTCTGCTTTCGGAGCAGGGTGGTCTCAGACAGATAGCGGTCAGAGGACAGCACCACGGCCACCCGGCCGTTCTCCGGGGTCTCCCCTACCCGCTCCACCTTCATGTCCACCTCGCCCGACCAGTCCCGGGAGAAGCGGACGGTGACGGTGCGGCCCTCGATGAGCCGCCCGGCCTCCTCCTCGCCCATGGCGCAGACAAAGTACCAGGTGGCATCGGTGACCAGCTTGCCCACCGCGCCGGCGTCCGGCTGGGGCCGCTGGCGGTCGAGCTGGCTGAGCTGGCCGGGGGTGATGGTCTCCAGCAGAGCGGGGGTGAGCAGGCTCTCATAGCCGTCGGTCTGCCCGGAAAAGACCCCCGCCTGACCGGCGGTGAGGCGGCTGGTGTCCTGGGCGGCCTGGGCGCTCAGCGCCGCAATCTGGGCGTCCACCGCGTCAATGGAGGACTGGATGGCGGCGGCGGCATCGCCGTCCTCTTCCCCGCCGTTGAAGGTGAAGTCCCGCTTGTAGACCAGGCTCTTGAGCAGCAGGGTCTCGTCCTCCAGCCGGGTGAGATCCCCGGTGGACACCGAGGAGCGCAGGGCCACGATGGCGTCGATCACCTGCTGGCTGAGCTGGGAGGAGTCGCCCCCGCTCTGGGTCCGCTCCAGGGCGTATTGGAGCTGCTCCTTTTCCATGGTCAGGCTCTGTAGCTCCTCCTTCCGCGCCAGGCCGGAGTCATTCTGGTAGAGCAGGGCCACCGTCTCCCCGCGGGAGACCTTCTCCCCCTCCTCGGGCAGCAGATCCACAATCCCGCCGGGACTGGCGAGCACGCTCTCCTCCCGTACCAGAAAGCCGGTGGCCTCCAGACTGTCGTCCACAGTGTAGGCGTAGGACAGCACCAGGGTATAGGGATCGCGGAAGCTCCGCCAGGCGGACACGCCCAGATACACCAGGACGGCCGCCAGCAGCAGCAGCATGACAATTCGGTTGATCAGGGTTCCTTGCTTCATGGCAGCTCCTTAGTCTGCCGCCCCCTCCGCCTCCAAAGAGATGGCCCGCTCCGGCACAATGGTGGAGATGGCGTGCTTGTAAATGACCTGCTGCTTGTCCCCCGTCATAAGTACCACCACAAAGGCGTCGTAGCCCGTGATCTGTCCCCGGAGCTGATAGCCGTTCATCAGAAATACGGTCAGGCTGGCGTGGGACTTGCGGGCGCGGAGCAGAAACAGGTCTTGCAGGTTGTTGGTCTTTTGCATGTGGATGCACTCCTTCTATCTATAAGATGCATCCAATATATACCAATTATCGGGCGGATTTCGTCGAAACGGCGCGGGGCTGTGTCTCTTCGGCGTTTTCCCCCACGGCCTCCGCCAAACTTGGAAGCGAGTGCGCTGTACCCGCCTGGGCAAGGCCGCCACGGACTGCGGTGGGCCGGAATTGCCCTAGGTTTGACTGTGGCTTCCGCGTAGGGGCGGCCCTTGTGGCCGCCCGGCCGAGCGATAGGGCTGCGGGCGGTGCGCGGTCAAATCAGGCTCTTCCGAAGCGTTTTTCTAGCTGCTGGCGGGTCAGCTCAATGGCCACCGGCCGCCCGTGGGGGCAATATTTGCTCCCCGGCGGACCTGTCCACCGGGGGCCCCGAGAGGATTTTACATCCTCGGGGCAAGTGAATTGCCCCTGCGGCAAGGTTTTCGCCGGAGGCGAAAACACTTGGACGCGCCAAAGGCGCGAAGCGCGGTCAAATCAGGCTCTGCCGAAGCGTTTTTCCAGTTGCTGGCGGGTCAGCTCAATGGCCACTGGCCGCCCGTGGGGACAGTATTTGACCGCGCCGGACATGACCGCCTGGGCCACCTTGAGTAGCTCGGCGGGGCTGTTCCTCTGGCCGCCCTTGATGGCCGCCTTGCAGGCCATGGTGTGGAGCAGGGCGTCCCGGGCCGCGCCGGGATCGGCGGAACCGCCGGTGAGCAGGCGGCCGGCCAGCTCGGAGAGCACGTCGGGGATCTCCCCGGCGGCCACGTCGCTGGGGGCGGCCCGGACGATCAGCGCCCCGCCGCCGAAGTCCTCCGCCTCAAAGCCGAAGCGCCCCAGCAGCGGGAGCTGGGCCAGCAGGGCGGCCCCCTCCTCCGCCGGAGGGGTGAACACCACCGGCTCCAGCAGGGCCTGCACCATGGGCTGGTAGCCCTCGGCCTTCATCCGGTCGAAGTTCAGCCGCTCGTGGGCGGCGTGCTTGTCGATGAAGAGCACCTTGTCTCCCTGCTCCACGATGATGTAGGTGTTGAGCACCTCCCCCGCCATGCGCCAGGGCTCCTCCTCCGAAGGGGGCGCAGAGGGTTCGCCGGCGGGGCGGGCGGCTGGAAAGGCTGCCCCTACCGGATGGGCGGGCGGGGCTTCAGCCGGGCGGATGTGGGCATCCGCCCCGACGGGCCGGACGGTGGAGATGGGTGCGCCGGAGGCAGGGGCGGATTCAGCCGGGCGGGCACGGCCGTCCGTTCGCGCGTGCGGCGCGGCGGAGGTTGGGGGGGCGGAGATGCCGCTCCCGGCGGGGACAGGTGCGGCTTCGGCCGGGCGGATATGGGTGTCCGCCCCGGCGGACTGGGGGATGGAGATGGGGGCGCCGGAGACGCCGTTCCCGGCAGGGGCTGCCGGGGCGGCCCCTGTGGCCCGGGGGGCGGTGAAGTCGTGGAGGGGCAGGGGCGTTGCGGGCCGTTCCGCCGTCCGGCGGAACTCCTCCAGGGTCATCTCCCGGTAGGTGGGGGCCGCCGGAGCGGGCTCCGCCGGGCGGAGGGGAGCCTCCGCAGGCCGCCCCCCCTCCGCAGGGCGCGGGGGCTTCACCTGGAGGGACGGCCGGGTGCGGTCGGCCTCCAGAGTGGACTTAACGGCATAGTACACCGCGTCAAAGACCTTCTTGTCGCTGCCGAACTTGACCTCCTGCTTGGTGGGGTGCACGTTGACGTCCACCGCGTTGAGCCGGGTGGTCAGGTGGAGGACGCAGCCGGGAAATTTGCCCACCATCTTCTGGTTGGCGTAGGCCTCCTCCAGGGCGGCCATCATGGTGCGGCTCTTCACATACCGGCCGTTGACAAAAAAGTGCTGGTAGCCCCGGGTGCCCCGGCAGCAGGTGGGCAGGGAGACAAAGCCGGACACCGACATATCCTCCCCCGAGCCCTTCACCGGCGTGAAGCCCAGGGCCATATCCCGGCCCAGCACGGCGTAGAGGGCCGACTGCACCTGCCCGTCGCCGGGGGTGAGCAGCTCCTGCTTGCCGTCCCGGAGGAACTTGACGCTCACCTCCGGGTGGGACAGGGCCACCCGCTGCACCATGGCGAAGCAGGCCGCCCCCTCGGCGGTGTCCTTTTTCAGGAACTTGAGCCGGGCGGGGGTGTTGTAGAACAGGTCGCGCACCACCATTGTGGTGCCCTGGGGGCAGCCGGCCTCCTCCCGGTGCACCACCGCGCCCCCCTCCAGGGAGAGGGCGGCCCCCAAATCCTCCTCCGCCGTGCGGGTGAGCAGCTCGATGCGGGAGACGGCGGAGATGGCCGCCAGAGCCTCCCCCCGGAAGCCCAGGGTGCCGATGGCCTCCAGATCGTACTCGGTGCGCAGTTTGCTGGTGGCGTGGCGGAGAAAGGCGGTCTCCGCCTCGGCGGCGGCGATGCCGCAGCCGTTGTCGGTAACCCGGATGAGGCTCATGCCGCCGTGCTGGATCTCCACGGTCAGGGCGTCCGCCCCGGCGTCGATAGCGTTCTCCATGAGCTCCTTGACCACCGACGCGGGCCGCTCCACCACCTCGCCGGCGGCGATCAGATCGGCCACGTGGGGATCTAATTGCAGAATGTGGGGCATAGAAGCACCTGCTTTCTAAAAAGGGAAAATGGGGCCCCCGCCGAAGCCCAGCGAAGCGGGTTCGGTGGGGAGAGGAGGCACAGCGGAACGAGCGGGCTTTGCCGTATACGGCAAAGCGAGGAATGGGCAAGTTTGTGCCGACGAAGAAGCGCCTGCGTTCCAAGCGGGGAAATAAGCGTAGGGGCGACCCTTGTGGCCGCCCGCGGGCGGCGGGGAGGGCCCTCCCTACGCTCCCAGGACGGCGGAGGCGAGAATCAGGGCGTTGAGCACCATGTGCAGGGCGATGGGGCTCCAGATGGAGCCGCCGTTGTCGTAGCACCAGGTCAGGGCCAGGGACATGGGCACATACTGGAGGAACAGCAGCAGGTAGCGGAAATCCACCGTGCCGTAGGAATAGACGAACTGCCAGACGCAGTAAAGGGCAAAAACCAGGGTGGAGAGCACATAGCCCAGCACCCGGCTGTACCGCCGGGTGGCGCCGAAGAGCAGGCCGCGGAACAGAGGCTCCTCCACCAGGGGCATGAGCACCACCAGGATCACCACCGTGGCCGCCGGGGAGAGGGCAAACTGCTGGGCGTAGCTCTCCGGGTTGGGATTCTGTACCGGCAGGGGAATGAGCATGACCAGCAGATGGAGCACCCCCGCCCCGACGAGCCCGGTGCCGAAGGCGAACAGGTTTTCCGGCAGCCAGTCCAGCAGCAGGTCAAACCCGTGCCGCAGGAACGTCCAGAAGACCAGAAAGACCAGGGTAGCGGCCAGGAGGTAGTAGACCACGTTGGCCTCGGCCACGGGCAGTTCCCCGTGGAAAGCCCGCTGCACCCACCCCATGGACAGGGGAAAGACCGTCAGGTACAGGGCAAAGAACACCCACCCCCGGCCCATCTCGGCGCGGGTGAGCTGCGGACGCCATGGACGGCGTTTGGTGTGCATGGTGGAGGTCCTCTCTTTCTCTCGGAAATTGGGGTGCGGCCCGGCGGAGCGGGCCGATGTGGGCAGAAGGTGAATTGCCCCAGAGGGGCAAGAGAAACCGCCCTGGGGCGTCGGCCCCTCCGGGGCAGTCCAATCGGGTATCAGGACGTGCAGGGGCGGGGCTTGTCCCCGCCCGCGTTTCCGGTGTCCCGCCGCCGGGTTCGGGCGGGCGGCCACGAGGGCCGCCCCTACAGAGTGCGTGGGAGACCGGCGGCCCCTCTCGTCAAACGCCGACACGCAGGGGCGGGTGCCCACACCCGCCCGCCGGGGCGGGGACTAGAGCATCTGCTTGAGCTCGTAGAGCAGGTTCATGGCCTCGATGGGGGTGAGCACGTTCACGTCCACATCCCGCAGGCGGGCGGCCGCCTGGGCCGCGCCCATGTCCAGCAGGGAGACCTGCTCCTCCGGCTGTGCGGCGGCCGGGGCGGGGGCGGCGGGTACGCCCGCCTCCAGCTCCTCCAGGATCTTCCTGGCCCGGCGGAGCACCGGCTCGGGCACTCCGGCCAGCTTGGCCACCTCGATGCCGTAGCTCTGGTCGGCGCCGCCCCGGACGATCTTGCGCAGGAAGAGGATGTCGTCCTTCTTCTTTTTGGCGGCGATGTTGTAGTTCTTCACCCCGGGGATCTGCCCCTCCAGGGCGGTCAGCTCGTGGTAGTGGGTGGCGAAGAGGGTCTTGGCCCCCAGGCGCTTCTTGTCCGCGCAGAACTCCAGCACTGCCCGGGCGATGGACATGCCGTCGTAGGTGGAGGTGCCCCGGCCGATCTCGTCCAGGATCAGCAGGCTCTTGGCGGTGGCGTTTTTCAGCAGCTCGGCCACCTCGGTCATCTCCACCATGAAGGTGGACTGCCCGGCGGAGAGGTCGTCGCTGGCGCCGATGCGGGTGAACACCCGGTCCACGATGCCGATGCGGGCGGAGCGGGCGGGGACGAAGGAGCCCATCTGGGCCATGAGCACAATGAGGGCCACCTGGCGCATGTAGGTGGACTTGCCCGCCATGTTGGGGCCGGTGATGATGGCCACCGTGTCGTCGCGGTTGTCCATGTGGGTGTCGTTGGGGACGAAAAGGGCGTGTTTGAGCATCTTCTCCACCACCGGGTGGCGGCCCTCGGTGATCTCGATGGCGTCGGAGAGATCCACCTCGGGGCGGCAGTAGCCCTGCTCGGCGGCCACGGCGGCGAAGGAGGAGAGCACATCCACCTGGGCCACGGCGGCGGCGGAGCGCTGAATCCGCCCCACCTGGGCGGCCGCCTGCTCCCGCAGGTCGCAGAACAGCTCAAACTCCAGGGCGGTGATGCGGTCCTGGGCGGAGAGGATCTCGTGCTCCAGCTCCTTGAGCTCCTGGGTGATGAACCGCTCGCAGTTGGTGAGGGTCTGCTTGCGGATGTAGGTGTCGGGCACCTGGTCGTAATAGGACTTGGACACCTCGATGTAGTAGCCGAAGACCTTGTTGTAGCCCACCTTCAGGCTCTTGATGCCGGTCTTCTCCTTCTCCCTGGCCTCGATGGAGGCCACCAGGCCCTTTCCGTTGGCCATAATGTCCCGCAGGCGGTCCACCTCCGGGTGGTAGCCCGCCCGGATGAAGCCGCCCTCCCGGACGGAGAAGGGGGGCTCGTCCACGATAGCCCGGCCGATGAGCTCCCGCAGCTCGGTGAGATCGTCCAGCTCCTCCCGCAGGGAGGCCAGCAGGGCGGAGGAGCAGCCGGCCAGCCGCTCCCGCAGGGCGGGCAGCCTGCCCAGGCCGTTTGCCAGGGCCACCAGATCCCGCCCGCCGGCGGTGCCGTAGACAATGCGGCCGATCAGCCGCTCCAGATCGGTGATCTCCCGCAGGGTGAGGGTCAGCTCCTCCCGGCCGATGGCGTCGCCCACCAGTTCCCCCACCGCCCCCAGGCGGCGGCCGATGGCCGCCGGGGAGAGCAGGGGCCGCTCCATCCACGCCCGGATCAGCCGGTGGCCCATGGCGGTGCGGGTCTTGTCCAGCACCCACAGCAGGCTCCCCTTCTTCTCCTTGGAGCGCAGCGTCTCGGTCAGCTCCAGGTTGCGCCGGGCGGTGAGATCCAGCTCCATGAACTGCCCGGTGGTGAAGTACGTCAGGGTGGAGAGGTGGGACAGGTCGGTCTTCTGGGTCTCATAGAGGTAGGACAGCAGGCCGCCCACCGCCTGGAGGGCGGCGTCGTCCCCGGCGGGCAGGGCGTCCAGGCCGGCGGAGAACTGCTTCTCCGCCGCCGTGCGGGCCGCGTCCAGCCGGAAGCGGGCCTCGCCCCCGTTCTCGCAGCGGCAGTCCAGGCGCTTGACCAGGAAGTCCACCAGGGCCCCGTCGCTGTACGCCCCGTCGGAGAGCATGGCCTCCCGAGGGGTGAAGCGGCCCAGCTCGTTATAGAGGTGCTCGTCCGCCTCCGGCCCGGTGAAGGAGGTGACGGAGCACTCGCCGGTGGAGATGTCGCAGAAGCACAGCCCCGTGCCCGCGCTGTCCCGGTACACGGCGCAGATGAAGTTGTTGCGCCCCTCCTCCAGCATGGAGGAGGTCATCACCGTGCCGGGGGTGATGATGCGGATGATGTCCCGGTCCACCAGCCCCTTGGCCAGGGCGGGGTCCTCCATCTGCTCGCAGATGGCCACCTTGTAGCCCTTGGCGATCAGCCGGGCGATGTAGGCGTCGGCGCTGTGGTAGGGCACGCCGCACATGGGGGTGCGCTGCGCCTCCGGCTTGCCCCGGTCCCGGCTGGTCAGGGTCAGCTCCAGCTCCTTGGATACCAGCTTGGCGTCCTCGTTGAACATCTCGTAAAAATCACCCAGCCGGAAAAACAAAATACAGTCCGGGTGCAGCTCCTTCATGCGCAGGTACTGCTGCATCATGGGCGTGGTCTCTGGCGGCATAGCGTCTCTCCTGTTCTATCTCTCTGTGTAGTAGCAATCCAGCTCCCAGCGCAGGGGGTTGTTGTCAATATAGGTCCAGATGCGCAGAAAGTCGTTTTCACTGCGGACAATATGGTCGTAGTAGCCCCGCTGCCAAAGGCGGCCGGCCTCCAGTCCCCGCCCGGCGGCCAGATGGACGGACCGGGATTTCACGCCGCCTACAAGCCGTCCCAGCTCTGCGGCGGCCCGCGGCCCACTGTCTGTGGGGGCAACCCTTGCGTCCGCCCGCGTCCCGGCTCCTGTGGGGACAATCCTTGCGGCTACTCGCGTTTGGCCGTCTGCGGGGGCAATTCTTGTGGCGGCCTGCGTCCCGGCTCCTGTGGGGACAATCCTTGCGGCTACTCGCGTTTGGCCGTCTGCGGGGACAATCCTTGCGGCGGCCTGCGTCCCGGCCCCTGTAGGGGCGGCCCTTGTGGCCGCCCGTTCCAGCGTCAGGAGCAGATGGACATGGTTGGGCATGATAACCTGGTGCTCCACCCGTACCCCGGTAAGCGCGATGGCCTCTGCCACACATTCCCCCAGCGGGGTGAGAACGAGGGGCGGGCGACCACAAGGGTCGCCCCTACGGATGGAGGAGAGGACGGGGCGGTGCGCTGAGGTGCAGAACGTCACAAAATAGGTGCCGCCCGCGCCGTAGTCCCACCCCCGCAGGCGGGGGTTCTTCCGCTCCGGCCTATCGGGCGTCACTGCGGCCCACCAGATAGTCGATCGTTACCCCAAAATAATCCGCCATGCGGATCAGCGTGCTGACGGAGGCCTCCCGTTCGCCATTCTCATAGCGGTGATAGGTTCGGAGGTTAATTCCCGAGGCATTCGCGGCCACGGACTGAGAGACATGCTTTTCTTCCCGCAGGAGCAAAAGCCGTTCTGCAAAAGTTGCCATAAAACCTCCTTGACATTGACCGAATGGGCAATGTATAATAGAAATAGAATTGACCGTTCGGTCAAAGATCGGGGGGCTATCCGATGGAACAAATTTTAGACGTTCTCTACAACTATATCCAGGAAAACCGGATTGCGTATTATCTGAACGGCGACCCGGAATACTGTCTGGCCGGGCGGCGGATGGACGAGGCGGAGGAGTGGCTGGAGGCCAACCTGCCGCCGGAGGCCAGGGCGCGGCTGGAGCGTCTGGCGGCGGCCCGCGCCGAGCGGGACTTCCGGTATGAGCGGGCGCTGTTCCGCTGCGGGCTGGGCCTGGGGCTGGAGCTGGCCGGGTCAGGCCGGCTCCCCGGATAGGGACCACTTGTTGGCCCCGGTGATCTTCACGTCCACAAACTGGCCGATCAGGCCCTCGTCCCCGGTCAGACGCACCAGCCGGTTGCCGGGGGTGCGGGCGGTGAGGCCCTTGTCGTCCCGCCCGTCCACCAGGCAGCGGACGGTTTTTCCGATGTAGGCGGCGTGCTTTTCCTCGGAAATCTGGTCCTGCCGCTCCACCAGCCGCTGGAAGTGGGCCGCCTTCTCCGCCTTGGGGATGGGATCGTCCATTTTGGCGGCGGGGGTGCCCTCCCGTGGGGAGAAGATGAAGGTGAACAGCGCGTCGAAGCGCACCTCGTCGATGAGGGTCATGGTGTCCTCGAACTCCTCGGCGGTCTCGCCGGGGAAGCCCACGATCACGTCGGAGGTGATCACCACGTCGGGGATGGCCTGGCGCAGGCGGCGCACCTTGTCCAGGTAGCCCGCCCGGTCGTACACCCGGTTCATGGCCTTCAGAATCCGGTCGCTCCCCGCCTGGAAGGGCAGGTGGAAGCAGGGGGCGATCTTGGGGGAGGACGCCATGGTGTCGAAGAGCTTCTGGGAGGCGTCCTTGGGGTGGCTGGTCATGAAGCGGAGCAGGAAGTCCCCGGGGATCTCCGAGGCCGCCCTGAGCAGGTCGGCGAAGTCCATGGGCTCGTCCAGATCCTTGCCGTAGGAGTTGACGTTCTGGCCCAGCAGGGTGATGTCCTTGTACCCCTCGGCCACCAGGCCGCGGATTTCGTCCAGGATGATCTCCGGCCTCCGGGAGCGCTCCCGCCCACGGACGTAGGGCACGATGCAGTAGGTGCAGAAGTTGTTGCAGCCGTACATGATGCTCACCCACGCCTTCACCCCCTCCTGGCGCACCAGGGGGATGCCCTCGGCGATGGAGCCGGGCTCGTCGGCAATGTCGAAGATGCGCCCCCGGCGGGTCACCAGGCGGTAGAGCAGCTCCGGGAACCGCCACAGGGCGTGGGGGCCGAAGACCAGATCCACCTGCCGGTAGGAGTCCTTGATCTTCTGCGCCATGTGGGGCTCCTGGGCCATGCAGCCGCACACGCAGATGAGCTGGCCGGGCTTGGCCCGCTTGGTGTGCACCAGCGCGCCCACGTTGCCCAGCACCCGCATCTCGGCGTGCTCCCGGATGGCGCAGGTGTTGATGACAATCAGGTCGGCCTCCGCCTCGCTCTGGGTGAACTGGTACCCCATCTCGCTGAGGTAGCCCCGCAGCCGCTCCGAGTCGGCCTCGTTCTGCTGGCAGCCGTAGGTGTCCACAAAGGCCAGGGGCGCGGACGGCCGGGCGGCGAACCGCTCGTGGAGCTTCTGGCAGAAATCCCGCTGGCGGTCCATGTCCGCGGGGGAAATTCGGGTGGTCTGTCGATTCAAGCTGGTTCCTCCAAAAAAGAGTATTTCAATCTCAAAATCATATCACTTTTCCTGTCGAAACACAAGCGGAAACCCCTTTTCGTTGACGGAAACTTTCTGGGAGTATATAATAGAAAAAACCAGGCAAGAGAGAGAGGCGGGGCCATGAAAACGCTGGTCATCGAGCGGGAGGCCGTAAAGAACAACATCGGCGTCATTAAGGAGCGGGCGGGCGAGGCCGTGATCTACGCGGTGCTCACCGGCGACGGCCAGGGGGCCGGGCTGGTGGAGCTGGCCCGGCTGCTGCGGGAGGAGGGCATCGGCCGCTTTGCCGTCAGCGAGCCCGCCGAGGCCGCCGCCCTGCGCAGGGCGGGCTTTGTGGAGGAGGAGATTCTGATGCTCCGCCCCACCGTGGACCGGGCGGAGCTGGAGCAGCTCATCGACCTGAACGTGGTGTGTACCGTGGGCTCGGCGGACACGGGCATGGCCCTCAACGGCGCGGCGGAGGCCCGCTCCACCGTGGTGGAGGCCCACATCCAGATCGACACCGGCATGGGCTTCGGCGGCTTCCTGGCCGACGAGCCGGAGAAGATCCTCTCGGTCTACCGCAACCTGCCCAATGTGGCCGTGTCGGGCATCTGCACCCAGCTCCACGCCCGGAAAAAGGGCGGAGAGGATCTGGCCGCCCGGCTGGGGCAGTTCCACCGGGTGGTGGAGGCCATCCGGGCCGCGGGCTTTGAGACGGGGGTTGTCCACGCCGCCGGGTCCTACGCCCTGCTCCACTGCGCCGACGCCCGGCTGGACGGGGTGCGGGCGGGCTCCGCCCTGCTGGGCCGCTGCCGCCGCGTCCACGGCGACGGGCTGTACCGGGTGGGCTACGGCGAGGTGGGCATCGAGGAGACCCGCTGGCTCCCCAAGGGACACACGGTGGGCAGCGCCCGCCCCGTCGTCCTCCGGCGGCCCACCCGCGTGGCGGTGCTGCCCGTGGGCTATCAGAACGGCTTCGGCGTGGCCCGCGCCCAGGGCAGCGGCCTGGGCGCCCTGCTGCGGCGCTGGCTGGCCGCCCGGCGGCGCACCGTCCGCGTCAACGGCCAGCGGGCCCGCATCCTGGGGGCCATCGGTGCCATTGAGACCGTGGTGGACGTCACCGACCTCAAGTGCTCCGCCGGCGATCCGGCGGTGTTCGACATCGACCCCCTGTACGCACGGGGGTTTGTGCGGGAGTACCGGTAGCCCGGCCGCCCTGGGGTGCCGGCCCCTGCAACAAACAAAGAGAAGGGAATTTGAGCGATGCGCGCAGTTGTTACCAGAGTGAAGAGTGCCTCCGTCACCATTGACGGCCGGGTGAACGGCGAGATCGGCCAGGGGCTGCTGGTGCTGCTGGGGGTGGGCCCCAGCGACACCGAGGCCCAGGCGGTGAAGCTGGCCGACAAGGTGTGCGGCCTGCGGATTTTTGAGGACGAGAACGAGAAGATGAACCTGAACCTGGAGGCGGTGGGGGGCGCGCTGCTGGTGGTGAGCCAGTTCACCCTCTATGCCGATACCAAGTCCCGCCGCCCCGGCTTCACCGGGGCCGCCAAGCCGCCGGTGGCCATCCCCCTCTATGAGAAATTTATGGCCGAGTGCGCCGGGCGGGGTTTCCGGGTGGAGCACGGCGAGTTCGGCGCAGACATGCAGGTGTACTCGCAGAACGACGGACCGGTGACCATTCTGCTGGACACCGACCAGATGTAGGGCCGAACTCGCCCCCGCGCCCCCGGCGCGTCCGAGCGTTTTGGCGGAGCCAAAACCTCGATGCCGGGGCGGATTCACTCCGCCCCGGCAGATAAAGGGAACCGGGGTCCCCGCGGGGTGGGAGCCCCGTGGGGCGTTCGGGGCGGATATGCAGGTGTATTCGCAGAACGACGGGCCGGTGACGATTCTGCTGGACACCGACCAGATGTAGGGCCGAACTCGCCCCCGCGCCCCCGGCGCGTCCGAGCGTTTTGGCTCCGCCAAAACCTCGATGCCGGGGCGGATTCACTCCGCCCCGGCAGATAAAAAGGGAACCGGGGTCCCCGCGGGGCGGGAGCCCCGTGGGGCGTTCGGCGCGGATATGCAGGTGTACTCGCAGAACGACGGGCCGGTGACCATTCTGCTGGACACCGACCAGATGTAGGGCCGAACTCGCCCCCGCGCCCCTGGCGCGTCCGAGCGTTTTGGCTCCGCCAAAACCTCGATGCCGGGGCGGATTCACTCCGCCCCGGCAGATAAAAGGGAACCGGGGTCCCCGCGGGGCGGGAGCCCCGTGGGGTGTTCGGCGCGGATATGCAGGTGTATTCACAGAACGACGGGCCGGTGACCATTCTGCTGGACACCGACCAGATGTAGGGCCGAACGCGCCCCGGCGTTTGCGGGCGGCCACAAGGGCCGCCCCTACGAATTCCGCCGAATACGATGTCATATCAGGAGGCATTCCGCCCGGTAGGGGCGGCCCTTGTGGCCGCCCACGGAGGCGCAGGCACAGACAACCATTGATGAGGTGAAAAAGGATGCAGATCAAAGTGATGCAGGTGGGCCAGCTGGGCACCAACTGCTATTTGCTGGAGGACGAGGAGACCCGCACCGCCGCCGTGGTGGATCCCGGCGGGGAGGGGGCGCGTATCCTGGCCCAACTGAAGGCGGACGGGATGGAGCTCAAGCTCATCCTGCTGACCCACGCCCACTTCGACCACACCGGCGGCGTGGCCGAGCTGTGCGCCGCCCTGCCTGGGGTGCCGGTGTATCTCCACCCGGCCGACGCGGCCCTGGTGGGGGGCGACGTGTTCCCCGCCGTCGGCGCGGAGACGACGCCCTATCAGGACGGGGACGTGGTGAAGCTGGGGAAGATGGATATTGAGGTGCTCCACACCCCCGGCCACACCCCCGGCGGGGTGACGCTGAAGGTGGGGGACGTGCTTCTCACCGGCGACACCCTGTTCCAGGGCTCCATGGGCCGCACCGACTTCGAGGGCGGCTCCTACGCGGAGATCATGGCCTCCCTGGGGCGGCTGGGCCGCCTCTCCGGCGACTACCACGTGCTTCCCGGCCACATGGGGGCCTCCACCCTGGAGCAGGAGCGCAAGACCAACTACTACCTGCGGGAGGCCATGGAGGGATAAGGCGGAAGGCCGCCGCCCCCCGGAGAAAGGACACGGCCCATGAAGCTGTATTTACACGGACACGACTACAAATACGCCGCCGAGCAGATGCTGCTGGTTCCCCACGGGAGCGGTGCTCCTGCGGGGGCCCCGTCTGATTTTTATGTATCGCCGGGCGGAAGTGAATCCCGCCCGGCTCCGCGCCATTGGGCGCGGGAGCGTCAGCAGCATGGGGAAGGGAGGCGGCCATGAAGCTGTACTTATACGGACACGACTACAAATATGCCGCCGAGCAAATGCTGCTGACGCTGTTCCCCGCCCAGCGGCCGGAGTATCCCGCCGGGCCCCCGGCGCCGGGGGAGGACGCGCTGGTGCTCTCCCTGCACCGGGGGGCGGTCTGGGCCACCGCCACGGCGGCGCTGAGCTATGGGGGACGGGAATACCGGGCCGCCCGCCGATGCCGGACGGCGGAGCTGACCGACCCGCTGTCCACCGACCGGGCGCTCCAGCGGATTTTGAAGCTGGCCTTCTACGACGCGGGCACCGCCGCCCGGGGCGGCGAGCCCCCCTGGGGGGCGCTGACCGGGGTGCGGCCGGTGAAGATCCCCACCAAGGCCATGCTGGCCGGGGCCGGCCCGGCCCAGGCGGAGCGGCTGCTGCGGGACACCTATCGGGTGACGGAGGGACGGCGGCGGCTGGCCATGGACTGCGCCGGGGCCAGCCTGGCGGCCCTGCGCAGCCTGGCCCCCGGTGAGGTCTCCCTCTACGTGGGCATCCCCTTCTGCCCCACCCGGTGCGCCTACTGCTCCTTCGTCTCTGCCGACGTGGGGCGGGCCCTCAAGCTCATTGACCCCTTCCTGGACGCCCTGTGCCGGGAGCTGGCCGCCACGGGGGCCATGCTGGCGGACGCGGGGCTGCGGGTGCGCACCGTCTACTTCGGCGGCGGCACCCCCACCACCCTCTCCGCCCCCCAGCTCGACCGGCTCATGGGGGAGCTGGCGGACCACATCGACCTGTCGGGCTGCACCGAGTACACGGTGGAGGCCGGGCGGCCGGACACCATCACGGCGGAGAAGCTGGCGGTACTGGCCCGCCGGGGGTGCTCGCGGGTGTCGGTGAATCCCCAGACCATGCAGGACGCGGTGCTGGAGCGGATGGGCCGGGCCCACCGGGCGGACGACATTCTCCGGGCCTACGCCCTGGCCCGGGAGAGCGGCATCGGCTGCATCAACATGGATCTCATCGCCGGGCTGCCCGGCGACAGCGCGGAGGGCTTCCGCGCCTCCCTGGAGCAGGTGCTGGACCTGGGGCCGGAGAACGTGACGGTGCACACTTTGGCCCTGAAAAAGGGCTCCCGGCTGATGGAGGAGGGGGGCGGCCTGCCCTCCGGCGCGGCGGTGGCGGATATGCTGGATTTCGCCTGGGCCGCCCTGCGGGGGGCCGGGCAGAGGCCCTATTACCTCTACCGCCAGAAGTACATGTCCGGCTCCTTTGAGAACGTGGGCTGGTGCCGGCCCGGCGCCGAGAGCCTCTACAACATCTGCATGATGGAGGAGCTGCACACCATCGTCTCCCTGGGGGGCGGCGGAGTGACCAAGCTGGTCGACCGCGCCACCGGGTACATCGAGCGCCTGGCCAACGCCAAATACCCCCAGGAGTACATCCAGAAGATCGACGCTATCTGCGCGGACAAGGGCAGGGTGGCCCAATTTTACGCCGCGCACGGAAGGTAAAGGAGGGAAGACATGCCCTATCAGCTCAGTGAGATCAACGAAAAAATCCGGCGGGACCCGGCCGCCTTTCTGGCCGAGTGTGACGCCCACTACCAGGAGCGCATCCACGCCGCCGTGGACAAGATCCTGGCGCGGATGAAGGAGAGCCCCATCGTGCTCCTGTCCGGCCCCTCCGGCTCGGGCAAGACCACCACGGCCATGAAGGTGGAGCGGGAGCTGGAGCGCCGGGGGGTCAACGCCCACACGGTGTCCATGGACAACTACTTCAAGACACTCAACCGCAGGACCGCCCCCCGCACGCCGGAGGGGGACATCGACTACGAGTCCCCCAAACTGCTGGACATGGAACTGCTGGACGAGACCTTTGACAAGCTGTCCCGGGGGGAGGAGGTCATCGTCCCCCACTTCGAGTTCGCCCGCCAGATGCGCAACGACAGCCGGGGCACCCCCCTGCGGCTGGGGAAGGACGAGATTGCCATCTTCGAGGGCATTCACGCCCTCAACGACGACATTGCCGGCCGCCACCCGGAGGCCACGGGCATGTATATCTCCGCCCGCTCCAACATCCTGGAGGGGGAGCAGCTGCGCTTCAAGGGCACCTGGATGCGCATCTCCCGCCGCGCCGTGCGGGACTACAATTTCCGCGGGACAGACCTGTTGGAAACGCTGCTGATGTGGTATAATGTCCGCCGGGGGGAGAAAAAGTATATCTCGCCCTACAAGGGCCGCGCCCATGTGATCATCGACTCCTCCCTGCGCTATGAGGTGCCGGTCTTTGCCCACTACGCCGACGCCCTGCGGGCGGCGGTGGAGCAGGTGCCCCCCGACAACGAGCGCTGGCAGGAGTACCACGATCTGGTGGACGCCTTCCGGTATTTTGAGCCGGTGGATCCCGCCCTGGTGGCCCCCGACTCCCTGCTGCGGGAGTTCATCGGCGGGGGGAGCTACCACTACTGACCGGCGGGGCGGCACATAGGCCGCCCTCTGTGCCGTATCAGAAGGCCACCCGTAGGGGCGCACCTGCGTGTGCGCCCGTCAGGCGGCCGCGGGCCCCGCGGATTGTATGGGCGGCGCGGCGGGGCAGGGCCGCGATACATCGCGGCCGTGTCCCGGTCCGCCGTCCGTATGTCCCGCCCAAAACCCTGTTAATCACATAGGAAAGAAGGAACGAAAATCATGTCCGATTGTACGCACGACTGCTCCTCCTGCGGCGAGAGCTGCGGGGAGCGCACCGCGCCCCAGGATTTCCGCGCCCCGGCCAACGGCCTGTCCCACATCGGGAAGGTCATCGCCGTGGTCAGCGGCAAGGGCGGCGTGGGCAAGAGCCTGGTCACCTCCTCCCTGGCGGTGGCCATGCGCCGGATGGGCAGGAAGGTGGGCGTCCTGGACGCCGACATCACCGGCCCCTCCATTCCCACCGCCTTCGGCGTTCACACCAAGGCCGAGGGCAGCGAGCTGGGTATCTACCCGGCGGAGACCAAAACCGGCATTGAGATCATGAGCCTCAACCTGCTCACCGAGAACGAGACCGACCCGGTGGTATGGCGCGGCCCGGTGATCGCCGGGGCGGTGAAGCAGTTCTGGACCGACGTCATCTGGGGCGACGTGGACTACCTGTTTGTGGATATGCCCCCCGGAACCGGCGACGTGCCCCTGACGGTGTTCCAGTCCCTGCCGGTGGACGGCATCGTGGTGGTCACCACCCCCCAGGACCTGGTGAGCATGATCGTCACCAAGGCCGTCAAGATGGCCGAGATGATGCACATCCCCGTTCTGGGCCTGGTGGAGAACTACAGCTACTTCCGCTGCCCCGACTGCGGCAAGGAGCACGCCATCTTCGGCGAGAGCCACATCGAGCGGGTGGCCGCCGATCTGGGCCTGAAGGTGCTGGCCCGCCTGCCCATTGATCCGGCCGTGGCCGCCGCCTGCGACGCGGGCCGGATTGAGGAGCTAGAGCCCAACTATCTGACCGCCGTGGCCGAACTGCTGGCGGAGTAAGCGGGTCATTCCTTTACAAAATATTCATATCCGGTTCAAAAGGGGTTCACAGGGATGGAATAGGATAACAGCGTGGTCAGAGATGACCACGCCCCCTCTCTTTCCTCTCTTCTTTCAATTACGAAGGCACAGGCCCGCGAAAGGCGGCGGGCCTGTGTTTTCGCGTATATGGAGCGTGAGACGATGAAAATCCGGTTGGAGCCGGTGACCGTGGCTTCCAGGGCCGCTGTGGAGCGGCTGGAGACGGCCCCCGGACAGGAGGGCTTTGTGGAGAGCGTGGCGGAGTGCCTGGCCGAGGCGGACCGGCGGCGGTGCTGGCGGCCCGTGGGGGTCTATGATGGGGATGCCCTCATAGGCTTCGCCATGTACGGCTTTTTCTGGGAGTACCTGCCCTTTGGACGGCTGTGGCTGGACCGGCTGCTGATCGACCGCCGCTTTCAGGGCCGGGGGTACGGCCGGGCCGCGCTGGCCGCCCTGCTGGAGCGGCTGGAGCGGGAGTACCACAAAAAGCGGATCTACCTCAGCGTGGTGGAGGCCAACCGGCCGGCTGCGGCGCTGTACGAGTCCTTCGGCTTCCGCTTTACCGGCGAGCGGGACACCCACGGCGAACGGGTGATGTGCCTGCGCACCCGCTGAACCGGGCAAAAGCGCCCGCCCCCTTTTGGGGGCGGGCGCTTGCGTTAGGGAAACACGGCCTGGACAAGCACCATATACAAAATGGTGCCTCCGAAGATGCTCAGCAGGGTATTGCTGCGCCACAGGTGAAGGATCACCACCGCCGCCACGGACACGAGCTGGGGCACCCAGCCGCCGGGGGCGGCAAAGGACACGCCCCGGAGACAGTATACGATGAGCATGGCGATGATGGCCGGTGGCAAAACCCGGCCCAGGTAGAGGACCAGCTTGGGGGGCGACTCCCCCCGGTCAAAGAGAAGGAAGGGCAGGGCGCGGGTCAGAAAGGTGATAATGGCCATGACCGCGATGGCGGCGACGGCCCCTGCGGTGCTCAGCATGTCTCTTCCTCCTTCTCGTCCAGCCTGTCCCGCAGGACCAGCAGGCACAGCACAATCACGCCCAGCGAGATGAGCAGCATCTGATCCTGGCCGAAGAAGTGGCCCAGGACAATCAGAAACAGCACCGTCACCCCGGCCCCCAGAACGGCGGGCAGGTGCCTCCGGTAGCTCCTCCACTGGTCCACGGCGATAACCACGAACAGGGCGGTCATGGCGAAGTCCACCCCCTCGGTGCTGAAGGGGATCAGCGCCCCGGCCACTGCGCCGATGACCGAGCCCAGAATCCAGTAGCTCTGGTCCAGCAGGGCGATGGCAAAATAGAAATTCCGGGGGTCCACCCCCACCGGGGCCCGGGCTGAGGACAGCAGGGCATAGGTTTCGTCGGTGAGGGAGAAGATCATATAGAGCTTGCGGGGACCCATGCCACGGAACTTCTCCAGCATGGACAGACCGTATACCAGGTGCCGGAAGTTGATGAGCAGCGTCATGACCGCCACCGTGCCCAGGGAGGCGGCGGCGCCCAGCAGGGTCACCCCCAGGTACTGCCCGGAACCGGCGTAGATGGTCAGGCTCATGAAGAAAGCCCAGATGAAGTTGTATCCAATCTCCTGGAGCATCAGCCCGAAGGCGATGCCGATGGCCAGGTAGCCCATCAGCACCGGCACCGTCACCGGGAATGCCGCGGAGAGCGCTTTGCGGTCCATACGATACACCCCTTTTGCCAAACAGTGGAGTCTCTATTTTACACACTTTAGCATGGAAAAGCAAGGGGGATGGCGGATTTTTGGCGCTTCCGTCCACAGCGGAGGTTGTTTTTTGCCCACAATCCGGTATAATGGATGCACAAACAGATGGAGGACACCCATGAAAAAGCTGCTCTTTCTCTACAATACCCACGCGGGCAAGGGCCTGCTGAAAAGCAGGCTGGCCGCGGTGCAGGACGCGCTGGCGGCGGCCGGGTGGGACGTGACCATCCACCCCACTCAGGGGGCTGGGGACGCCACGGCGGTGGCCGCCGCCCGGGCCGGGGAGTTTGACCGCATCGTCTGCTCCGGCGGCGACGGCACCCTCCACGAGGTGGTGGCCGGGCTGATGGGCCTGGAGAACCGGCCGGAGGTGGGCTACATCCCCGCCGGTACAACCAACGACTTTGCCAAAAACCTCTCCCTCCCACGGGGGATGGAGGCCATGGCCAGGGTGGCCGCCGCCGGTGTGCCCAGGCCGGTGGACATCGGCTCCTTCAACGACCGCTATTTCATCTATGTGGCCGCCTTCGGGGCCTTTACCGACGTGGCTTACAGCACGCCCCAGCCGGTGAAAAATATCTTCGGCCACCTGGCCTACGTGCTGGAGGGGGCCACCCGCCTGGGGTCCATCCAGGCCTACCCCCTCACCGTGGAGCACGACGGCGGCGTGGAGGAGGGCGGCTTCTGCTACGGCATGGTGAGCAACACCGTGTCCGTGGGGGGCTTCAAGGGCATGCCCGCCGAGCCCGTCCGCCTAGACGACGGGCTCTTTGAGGTGGTGCTGGTGCGCCAGCCCCAGAATCCCCTCCAGCTCCAGGCGGTGATCAAGGCGCTGCTCACCATGTCCCCCGACGAGGGCGGGCTGGTGACCAGCTTCCGCACCAGCCGCCTCCGGGTCGCCTGCGGCCAGGAGCTGCCCTGGACTTTGGACGGCGAGTTCGGCGGCGCACCCGCCGTCGCCGAGATCGTCAACCGCCAGAAAGCGGTGACCATCGTCTACGGCAAGTAGGGGCGGCCCTTGCGGCCGCCCGGCTGGGCCGGGGACTCTGGCGGAGTGCGGGGGCTGCGGGCGGGTGCAGGCACCCGCCCCTATGGGTCTGCGTTGATGAAAGAGTTAGTGCAAAAATGTAGGGGCGGCCCTTGTGGCCGCCCGGCCGGGCTGGGGACTCTGGCGGAGTGCGGCTGCCGCGGGCGGGGACAAGCCCCGCCCCTGCGGGTCTGCGGCAAGGGAAGTATTTCCCGCAAAATGTAGGGGCCGATGCCTACATCGGCCCGCTGAGCCAAATTTGGCGGTTTTTCCACTGCCCGGCCCGTTGGATACTTTGAAGCGAGAAGGAACATACATGGATTACGAAGCAGGAAGTTACGATATTGCCGTCATCGGCGCGGGCCACGCGGGCATCGAGGCCGCCCTGGCCGCGGCGCGGCTGGGGCTGAACACCCTGTGCTTCACCGTCAATCTGGACGCGGTGGGCAACATGCCGTGTAACCCGGCCATCGGCGGCACGGGCAAGGGCCACCTGGTGCGGGAGCTGGACGCCCTGGGGGGAGAGATGGCAAGGGCCGCCGACCAGGCCTGCATCCAGTACCGGCTGCTCAACCGGGGCAAGGGCCCGGCGGTGTGGTCCCTCCGGGCGCAGGCCGACCGGAGGAGATACCAGGAGATCATGAAGCACACCCTGGAACAGCAGGAGCGCCTGTGGGTGAAGCAGGCGGAGATCACCGATATCTACGCCGAAGGCGGCCGGGTCACCGCCGTGCGCACCGCCTACGGGGCGGTGTACCGGGTGCGGGCGGTGGTGGTGGCCTCGGGTACCTACCTGGGGGGCCGCACCATCGTGGGGGATGTGACCCGCTCCTCCGGCCCCGACGGCCTGGCCGCCGCCCTCCCCCTGACCGAGAGCCTGAAAAGGCTGGGCCTGGGCCTGCGGCGGTTCAAGACGGGTACGCCCCCCCGGGTGAACGCCCGCAGCGTGGATTTCTCCCAGATGGAGGTACAGCCGGGGGACGAGCGGGTGCTCCCCTTCTCCTTTGAGACGGCGGAGCCGCCGGAGAACCGGGCGGTGTGCTGGCTGACCTACACCAATGCCGCCACCCACGCCGTTATCCGGGCCAACCTGGACCGCTCCCCCCTGTTCTCCGGGGTGATCGAGGGCATCGGGCCCCGGTACTGCCCCTCCATCGAGGACAAGGTGGTGCGCTTTGCCGACAAGGAGCGGCACCAGCTCTTTGTGGAGCCCATGGGGCTGAACACCGAAGAGCTCTACATCCAGGGCCTGTCCTCTTCCCTGCCGGAGGACGTGCAGGTGCAGATGCTCCACACCATTCCCGGCCTGGAGCGGGCGGAGATGACCCGCCCGGCCTACGCCATCGAATACGACTGCGTGGATCCCACCGAGCTGCTCCCCACCCTGGAGCACAAGCGGGTGGCGGGCCTCTATGGGGCCGGGCAGTTCAACGGCTCCTCCGGCTACGAGGAGGCCGCCGTCCAGGGCTTCGTGGCCGGGGTGAATGCCGCCCTGAAGCTTCTGAACCGGGAGCCCCTCATTCTGCGGCGGGACCAGGGGTACATCGGGGTGCTCATCGACGATCTGGTGACCAAGGGCACCAATGAGCCTTACCGCATGATGACCTCCCGCACCGAGTACCGCCTGCTCCACCGGCAGGACAACGCCGACCGGCGGCTGTGCCCCGTGGGGCACGCCATTGGCCTGATCAGCGGCGAGCGGTATCAGCGGGTGGTGGACAAGTACGCCGCCGTGGACCGGGAGATCAAGCGCCTGGAGCACACCGGCACCGCGGAGGGCCGCCTGTGCGACCTGCTCCGCCGGCCGGAGAACACCTATGAGAGTCTGGCCGGGGCGGATCCGGACCGGCGGCCGCTGCCCACCGCCGTCACGGAGGCGGTGGAGATCGCCGTGAAATACCAGGGCTACATCGACCGCCAGCTCCGCCAGGTGGCCGAGCAGCGGAAGATGGAGAGCCGGCCCCTCCCCCCTGATCTGGACTACCTGTCCATGCAGGGCCTGCGCACCGAGGCCCGGCAGAAGCTGGACAAAATCCGGCCCCTCAACCTGGGGCAGGCCTCCCGCATCTCGGGGGTCTCCCCGGCGGACATCGCCGCGCTCATGATCCATCTGGAGCGGCCCCAGGGCGGAGAGGGGGCGGGCCCCTGCCCCGCAAAATCCCAGGAAAAGGAGACGCTATGAAGGAAAAGATTGTGCTGGGCCTGTCCGGCGGGGTGGACTCCGCCGTGGCGGCCCGGCTCTTACAGGAGCGGTATGAGGTCACCGGCCTCTATCTGGACATCGGCCTGGGCGGTACGGGGGCGGCGGACGCCGCCGCCGTGGCGGAGCGGCTGGGCATTCCCTTCGAGACGGCCGACATCCGGGCCGAGCTGGAGCGGGAGGTGTGCGCCCCCTTTGCCGCCGACTACCGGGCGGGCCGCACCCCCCTGCCCTGCGCCCGCTGCAATCCGGCGGTGAAGTTCCCCGCGCTCTTTGCCCTGGCCGGCCGCATCGGGGCCCGGTATGTATCCACCGGGCACTACGCCCGTGTGGAAAACGGGGTGTTGAAAAAGGGCATGCCCGCCAACGACCAGTCCTATATGCTGGCCCGGCTGACGCGGGAACAATTACAGAAAGTAATATTTCCGCTGGGAGATTACGAAAAGACCCAGGTGCGCGCCCTGGCCCGGGACTTTGGCATCCCGGTGGCGGACAAGCCGGACTCCATGGAGATCTGCTTCATCCCCGACGGGGACTACGCCGCCTGGCTGGAGAGGCGCGGGTTTTCCACACCGGAGGGGAACTTTGTGGATAAAGAGGGAAAGGTGCTGGGCCGCCACCGGGGCATCCACTGCTACACTCTGGGCCAGGGCCGGGGCCTGGGGGTATCGGGGCCCCACCGGTACTATGTGACCGCCCTGCGGCCGGACACCAACGAGGTGGTGCTCTCCGACGGCTCCGACCTGGGCCGGGATGAGGTGCGGGGGACGGAGCCCAACTGGCTGGCCGTGGATAGCCTAACCGGCCCTATGGAGGTCACGGTGCGGCTGCGCCACTCCAAGACCCAGCTGGCGGCCACCCTGGAGCCGGAGGGGGACGGCGTGCTTCTGCGGATGCACACCCCCGCCCGCGCCCCCACCCCCGGCCAGCTGGCGGTGTTCTACGACGGCGACGCCGTGGTGGGCTCGGCCTGGATTGTATGAGAGAGAAAGAGAGGACGATGGACATGAAAAAGCTACTTGGTTTGGCCCTGGCGTGCGCCCTGCTCCTGACGGGCTGCGGCGCCCGGGGCGGAGACAAGGGGGAGGAGCTGGGGGACAACACCATCCGCCCCCTGGAGCTCACCGAGGAGGAGGCGGCCCTGCTGAAGCTGGTGGGGGGCTCCGACGCGGAGTATGGCCTGTTTGAGTGCGCGGCCGGCGAGGGTGTGAGCGACTGCACCGTGGAGGTACTGTCCTGGGAGGACGGGGCCTGGCAGACCGTGGCGGAGGGGGGCGTGTCCATCAGCGCCGCCGGGACGCGGCGGCTGGGGGTCGTCCTCAGCGGGGATAAGATCACCGTAAATGTCCAGGACGGTGGCACCCAATACAGCTACGCCCCCCGGCTGGACGGGATGGACCGCGGCCTGGAGACAGGCCGGGCCTCGGTCTGGCTGGAGGAAGATCGGGCCATGACCATAGGGGAGCGCACGCCGCTCTATCTGGAGATCTATGATGACGGGGAGGGCGTGGGAATTCCTCCCCTGCCCGGCGGGTTCTCCGACTTGGCCAATCTCAACCAGTACGATCGGGCATACGCCGTGGCTGTCACCCTGAAGGGCTAGAGGCGGGCCGTTTCAGCACCGGCGTAGGAGCGGCCCTTGTGGCCGCCCGGCCCCTATGGATGGCAATTGTCCGCCCCTATACAAAAACAGCGGGTATTCTGTCTCTGGCAGAATACCCGCTGTTTTTATTTTACCTCCAGGCCGGAGAGATACCGCCGGGCCAGGTCAAAGCCGTGGGAGGCGGACACGTGGCGTACCCGCTCCCGGCCCAGACCCTGCTGGATTTTCCGCACCCAGGTGCCGTCCGGCGCGGCCAGGGCCAGGTAGACCAGTCCCACCGGGTTGCCCCGCTCGTCGGGATCGGGCCCGGCCACGCCGGTGGAGGCCACCGCCAGATCGCACCCCAGTACCCGCCGGGCTCCCTCGGCCATGGCGCGGGCCACCGGCTCGCTCACCGCCCCGAACTCGTCCAGCAGCGCCTGATCCACCCCCAGGACGGTGTGCTTCACCTCGGTGGCGTAGCTTACCACGCCGCCGCGGAACACGGCGGATACCCCGGACAAATCGGTCATGCGCTTGGCGATCAGCCCGCCGGTGCAGCTCTCGGCGCAGCCCAGGGTGAGGCCCTTTTCCTTCAGAAGCTGGAACACCGCCGCCTCCAGGGAGGGTACGTCGGCGCCGTAGATGAGGGGGCCGAACCGGGCCCGCAGGCGCTCCTCCACCGGGGCGATCAGGGCCCGGGCAGCCTCCTCGTCCGCCGCTTTGGCGGTGATGCGCAGCTCACACTCCCCCTCCTTGGCATAGGGGGCCAGGGTGGGGTTGGTCATGGCCTCCATCTCCTCCCGGAGCTGGGCCTCCATGGAGGACTCCCCGATGCCGAAGAGCTTGAGCGTCCGGGAGACAATGACCCCGTCGGCCAGGCTCTTCAGGTAGGGGATCACCCGGTGGGTGAACATGGCCCTGCACTCCCGGGGCGGGCCGGGGAGCATGATGACCCGCACCCCGTCCGCCTCGAAGGCCACGCCGGGGGCGGTGCCCCAGTCGTTGTCCAGAACCGTGCACCCCTCGGGCAGCATGGCCTGCTGGTAGTTGTTCTCCGTCATGGGGCGGCCGGCGTGGAGCCGCTCAAAGTAGGCCTCGATGCGGCGGGCGGAGGGCGCGTGGAACACCAGCTTTTTGCCGAAGCACTCGGCCAGCACGTTTTTGGTCAGATCGTCGCAGGTGGGGCCCAGGCCGCCGGTGGTAATAAGAATGTCCGCCCGGCTTTTGGCCAGCTCCACCGCGGCCCGCAGCCGCTGGGGGTTGTCGCCCACCACCGTGTGGTAGTAGACGTTGATGCCCAGGGCCGACAGGCCCTGGGAAAGCATCTGGGCGTCGGTGTTGGCGATGTTGCCCAGCAGCAGCTCCGTACCGACTGCGATCAGCTCCGCAGTGTGAGACATAAAAAAGACCTCCTGTCGCCAACACCGGCATCGGCGGCGGGTGCCGCCGCAAATGCGCAGCGCAGCATTTCCACAGGGCGGATTCACTCCGCCCGAGGATGTAGTAATTGGGAGTTCTCCTCCGCGGGGGGAGAAACCGTAGGGGCGGCCTTTATGGCCGCCCGCCGTTTCCCGCCGCTGCGGTCAGACCTGAACCCGCTCGATGCCGTCCACGGCGGCCTTTACCAGGCCCTCCACGTCCAGCGCGGCCTCGGCGGCCTCCAGCTCCCCCAGCACAGGGCGCAGCCGGGGGTGGCGGGGGGTAAAGACGGTGCAGCAGTCCTCATAGGGCAGGATGGAGGTCTCGAAGGTGTTGATCCTCCGGGCGATGCGGACAATCTCCTCCTTGTCCATGCCCACCACCGGCCGCAGGATGGGCAGGGTGGTGACGGCGGTGGTGGCCCGCATGGCCTCCATGGTCTGGCTGGCCACCTGGCCCAGGCACTCGCCGGTGACGATGGCCCCGGCGCCGCACCGCTGGGCCACCGCCTCGGCGATGCGCATCATGAACCGCCGCATGAGCACGGTGAACAGCTCCTCCGGGCACTTGCGGCGCAGCTCCTCCTGGATGGCGGTGAAGGGCACCACGTGGACGGTGAGCCGTCCGCACCAGGGGGTGAGCAGCTTGGCCAGGGTGAGCACCTTCTGCTTGGCCTCCTCGGAGGTGTAGGGGTAGGAGAAGAAGTGCACCATTTCCAGGGCAATGCCCCGCTTGGCGATCATCCAGGAGGCCACCGGCGAGTCGATGCCGCCGGAGAGCAGGCTCACCGCCCGGCCTCCCACGCCCACGGGCAGGCCGCCGGCTCCCGGCTCCGGATCGGCGTGGACGTAGGCGGCGTAGTCCCGCACCTCCAGGTAGACGGTCAGCTCCGGGTGGTGCACGTCCACGGTCAGGTTGGGGTACTTCTCGTCCAGCTCGCCGCCCACGTACTGGGAGAGCTGGATGGAGGTCATGGGGAAGTTCTTGTCCGCCCGCTTGGACTCCACCTTGAAGGTCTTGGCGGCCGCCAGCCGGTCCCCCAGGTACTCCACGGCGGTCTGGAGCATGGCGTCCTTGTCCTTCGCGCAGGCCCGGGCCCGGCTGAGCCCCACCACGCCGAAGAGCTTGGTCATGGCCTCCCACGCGCCGTCCAGATCGCAGTCCTCGCTCTGCGGCTCCACATACATGGTAGACTGCTTGGTGTATACCTTGAATTTGCCGTGGGCCTGGAGGCGGCGGCGGGCGTTGGCCACGAGACGGTCCTCAAAGGTACGCCGGTTGAGCCCCTTAAGCACCAGCTCCCCTAGTTTTAACAGAATAATCTCGTTCATGTAGTCTGGATTCCTTTCCCAAAGTTTCACTATTATATCCAATTTGCTTTTTGTTGTCCAGAGGGGCGGGCCTGTCTCCACCCGCGTCCGGGGGCCTACCGCCGCAGGTACTCCGGCGGGCGGTACTGGAGGGCTTCGGCCAGGTGCTCCACGGCGACGGCCCCCGCCCCGTCCAGATCGGCGATGGTGCGGGCCACACGGAGGATGCGGTCGTAGCTGCGGGCGGTGAGGCCCATCCGGTCGAAGGCCCCCTTCATCACGGCGCGGCAGGCGTCGTCCAGGGCGCAGAAGCGGGAGAGCTCCGCCGGGCCCATCTGGTCGTTGCAGGCCGGGCCGCCGGGGCCGAAGCGGGCGGCCTGCACCGCCCGGGCCCCGTCCACCCGGGCCTTGATGGCGGCGGAGGGCTCCGCCGGGGTCCGGCGGGAGAGCGCGTCAAAGTCCAGTGGCGGCACCTCCACGAACAGGTCGATGCGGTCCAGCAGGGGCCCGGACAGGCGGCTGAGGTACTTCTCCACCGCCTGGGGCGAGCAGCGGCAGCGGTCCGAATAGCCGTACCAGCCGCACTTGCAGGGATTCATGGCGCACACCAGCATGAAGCGGGCGGGGAACACCGCCGTGCCCGACACCCGGCTGATCTGCACCCGCCCGTCCTCCAGAGGCTGGCGCAGGGTCTCCAGGGCCTCCTTGGAGAACTCGGGCAGCTCGTCCAGAAAGAGCACCCCGTTGTGGGCCAGGGAGATCTCTCCCGGCCGGGGACTGGAGCCGCCTCCGGCCATGCCCATGGCGGACACCGTGTGGTGGGGGGAGCGGAAGGGCCGCCGCACCAGCAGGGGGTGCTCAGAGGTGGTGAGGCCCAGGACGGAGTGGATCTCCGTGGCCTCCAGGGCCTCCCGCCGGGTCAGATCAGGGAGGATGGAGGGCAGGCGGCGGGCCAGCATGGACTTGCCCGATCCGGGCGGGCCCACCATGCAGAGGTTGTGGCCGCCGGCGGCGGCGATCTCCAGGGCGCGCTTCACGTTTTCCTGCCCCTTCACGTCGGCAAAGTCGGGGCAGGCAAAGTCCTCCGGCCCCGGCGTCCAGGCCGCCGCCGGCTCCAGAGGGGCCTCCCCCCTCAGATGGGCCGCCAACTGCCCCACGCTCTCCACCGGGTAGACCTCCAGCCCGCCGGCCAGAGTGGCCTCGGCGGCGGAGGGGGCGGGGACGTACAGCCGCTTGATGCCCGCCCTCCGGGCGGCCAGGGCCATGGGCAGCATGCCCACCACCGGCCGCAGGGAGCCGGACAAAGACAGCTCCCCCACGTAGGCGCTGTCCGGCCCGTCCAGCCTGAGCTGTCCCCCGGCGGCCAGAATACCCGCCAGAATGGGCAAATCGTACACCGTGCCCCCCTTGCGCTGGTTGGCGGGAGCCAGGTTGACCGTGATGCGGGACACCGGGAAGGTGAAGCCGCAGTTTTTAATGGCGGCGCGCACCCGGTCCCGGGCCTCCTTCACCGCCGCGTCAGGCAGGCCCACGATCTCAAAGGCGGGCAGACCGGCCGACAGGTCGCACTCTGCCCGCACCTCATAGCCGGAGATCCCGCTCAGCCCCAGGGAGCGCACTTCACAGAGCATGGGTGCCGCCTCCTTTCCCTTTCGTCATGTTGCATCCATTATAGCATACCGGACCCGCCGCCGAAAGGGTGAAAAGCGGCCCTGTACCGGCGGAGGGAAAGGGGAGAACAGGATACGGCAAAGGACTGCTTTTAAAACTGCATATTTTAGCATGCTCAGTTTAGTTAGTAATATATAACTAAATAATTTTTTTCAAAGGAGAACGGAAAAAATCCAATTATTTCTTCTAATTCAGGAACAAAAAGAAAAATAATAATTCAGAGTAAGATTTGATTTACAAACGTCAATGAAGGTGATAAAATGTATGCGCCCCGGGGGGACAGGCTCCGCCCGGAGGCAGCTGTAATCAGCCAGGGTAATGGGAATCGGGCCCGGTCAGTCCGGGGGATGGACGGGGACGGATTCCCATTGCCCTGGAACCATGAACAAGGAGGAATCGTTTCTATGGCGAGAAAGCTGAAAACCATGGACGGCAACACGGCGGCAGCGCACGTGTCCTACGCCTTCACCGAGGTGGCAGGCATCTACCCCATCACCCCGTCCAGCCCCATGGCCGACAATGTGGACCAGTGGGCCGCCCAGGGCCGCAAGAACATCTTCGGCACCACCGTCAATGTCATCGAGATGCAGTCCGAGGCCGGCGCCGCCGGTACGGTCCACGGCTCTCTGGCCGCGGGCGCGCTGACCACCACCTACACCGCCTCCCAGGGCCTGCTGCTGATGATTCCCAACATGTACAAGCTGGCCGGTGAGCTGATGCCCACCGTGTTTCACGTGTCCGCCCGTACCGTGGCCACCCACGCGCTGAACATCTTCGGCGACCATTCCGATGTCATGGCCTGCCGCCAGACCGGCTTTGCCATGCTGTGCGAGTCCAACCCCCAGGAGGTCATGGACCTGGGCGCCGTGGCCCACCTGGCAGCCATCAAGGGCCGCGTCCCCTTTATCAACTTCTTTGACGGCTTCCGCACCTCCCACGAGATCCAGAAGATCGCCATCTGGGACAACGAGGATCTGGCCGACATGGTGGACATGGACGCCGTGGAGGCCTTCCGCAAGCGCGCCCTCAACCCCGAGCGCCCCGTGATGCGCGGCTCCCACGAGAACGGCGACATCTTCTTCCAGCACCGCGAGGCCGCCAACAAGTACTATGACGCCCTCCCCGAGATCGTGGAGGAGTACATGGGCAAGGTCAACGCCAAGCTGGGCACCAACTACCAGCTCTTCAACTATTATGGCGCACCCGACGCCGACCGGGTCATCATCGCCATGGGCTCCATCTGCGACGTGGCCGAGGAGGTCATCGACTACCTGAACGCCCACGGCGAGAAGGTGGGCCTGGTGAAGGTCCGTCTGTACCGGCCCTTCCGCGCCGACAAGCTGCTGGCGGCCATCCCCGCCACCGCCACCAAGATCGCCGTGCTCGACCGCACCAAGGAGCCCGGCGCCCTGGGTGACCCCCTGTACCTGGACGTGGTCACCGCCTTCGCCAACGCCGGCCGGCAGGCCACCATCATCGGCGGCCGCTACGGCCTGGGCTCCAAGGACACCCCGCCCAGCAACGTGTTCGCCGTGTATGAGGAGCTGACCAAGTCCGCGCCCAAGCGCCAGTTCACCGTGGGCATCGTGGACGACGTGACCCACACCTCCCTGGAGGAGAAGCCCTCCCCCAACACCGCGGCCCCCGGCACCATCGAGTGCAAGTTCTGGGGCCTGGGCGGCGACGGCACCGTGGGCGCCAACAAGAACTCCATCAAGATCATCGGCGACCACACCGACAAGTACGTGCAGGCCTACTTCCAGTACGACTCCAAGAAGACCGGCGGCGTAACCATCAGCCACCTGCGCTTCGGCGACGAGCCCATCCGCGCCCCCTACTACATCAACAAGGCTGACTTTGTCGCCTGCCATGTGCCCGCCTACATCGTCAAGGGCTTCCCCATGGTCCGCGACGTGAAGGACGGCGGCGTGTTCCTCATCAACTGCCAGTGGTCTGACGAGGAGCTGGATCACCACATGCCCGCCGTGGCCAAGCGCTACATCGCCGAGCACAACATCCAGGTCTACACCATTAACGCCATCGACCTGGCCATCGAGATCGGCATGGGCAAGCGCACCAACACCATCCTCCAGTCCGCCTTCTTCAAGCTGGCCAAGGTCATGCCCGAGGCGGAGGCCATCGGCTACATGAAGGACGCCGCCACCCACTCCTACCTGAAGAAGGGCCAGGACGTGGTGGATATGAACCACAAGGCCATCGACATGGGCGCCACCGCGTTCCACAAGTTTGAGGTGCCCGCCTCCTGGAAGGACGCCAAGGACGAGACCGTGGCCGAGCACGTGGAGGGCAACGCCGCCACCGTGAAGATGGTCAAGGAGATCATGGAGCCCGTGGGCCGCATGGACGGCGACAGCCTGCCCGTCTCCGCCTTTGCCAACGGCCACGAGGACGGCACCTTCTGCCAGGGCGCTTCCGCCTATGAGAAGCGCGGCGTGGCCGTCAGCGTGCCCGAGTGGGATCAGACCAAGTGCATCCAGTGCAACCAGTGCTCCTATGTCTGCCCCCACGCCACCATCCGGCCCTATGCCCTCACTGAGGAGGAGGCCAAGAACGCCCCCGCTCAGGCCAAGATCGTGGACATCAAGGCCGGCAAGGGCAAGGGTGTATACAAGTTTGCCATTGCCATTTCCCCGCTGGACTGCATGGGCTGCTCCGTGTGTGTGAGCACCTGCCCCGTCAAGGCCCTGACCATGAAGCCCCAGGAGTCCCAGGCTGCCGAGCAGGAGGTCTTTGACTACATGGTGGCCAAGGTGGCCCCCAAGGCCGACGTGGAGGACACCAATACCGTCAAGGGCAGCCAGTTCAAGCAGCCCCTGCTGGAGTTCTCCGGCTCCTGCGCCGGCTGCGCCGAGACCGCCTATGCCCGCCTGGTCACCCAGGTCTGCGGCGACCGTATGTATATTTCCAACGCCACCGGCTGTTCCTCCATCTGGGGCGGCCCGGCTGCCACCTCTCCCTACACCGTCAACAAGGAGGGCAAGGGTCCCGCCTGGGCCAACTCCCTGTTCGAGGATAACGCCGAGCACGGCCTTGGCCTGCACCTGGGCCAGAAGGCCATCCGCAGCCGCCTGGCCGACAAGACCCGCGCCCTGCTGGCCGTGGAGTGGTGCACTCCAGCCATTAAGGAGACTGCCCAGAAGTGGCTGGATACCATGGAGGACGGCGCGGCCAACGCCGAGGCCACCAAGGCCTACATCGCCGCTCTGGAGGACGGCCTGTGCACGGTGGACGAGCTGCTGGCCAGCTCCAAGCCCGAGATCCAGGCGTTTGGCAAAGAGCTGCAGGCCAAGGGTGAGAAGCTCTGCCAGTGTGACGCCTGCAAGCTGGCCGCTGAGATTCTCCAGGAGAAGGAGTATCTGGTTAAGAAGTCCGTGTGGATCTTCGGCGGCGACGGCTGGGCTTACGACATCGGCTACGGCGGCCTGGATCACGTCATCGCCTCCGGCGAGGACGTCAACATCTTCGTCTTCGATACCGAGGTCTATTCCAACACCGGCGGACAGGCCTCCAAGTCCTCCAATATCGGCCAGGTGGCCCAGTTTGCCGCCGCCGGCAAGAACCAGCCCAAGAAGAGCCTTGCGGAGATCGCCATGCAGTACGGCTACGTCTACGTGGCCCAGGTGGCCATGGGCGCCAACCCCAACCAGACTCTGAAGGCCATCACCGAGGCTGAGGCCTACCACGGCCCCTCCCTGGTCATCGGCTACGCCCCCTGTGAGATGCACTCCATCAAGGGCGGTATGGCCAACTGCCAGGTTGAGATGAAGAAGGCCGTGGAGTGCGGCTACTGGAACCTGTTCCGGTTCAACCCCGCTCTGAAGGCCGAGGGCAAGAACCCGTTCACCCTGGACTCCAAGGCCCCCGCCGGCGGCTATCAGGAGTTCCTGATGAACGAGGCCCGCTACTCCTCCCTGACCCGCGCCTTCCCCGAGCGCGCCAAGGAGCTGTTTGCCCAGAACGAAGAGGCCGCCAAGGAGCGCTATGAGCATCTCACCAGACTGGTGGAGCTCTACAAGTAAACAAGCTCGCACAAGGGCCCCGGACGAAACGTCCGGGGCCCGTTTTATACGGCGGCCTCTTCGGGGGCCCCGCCGACGGCGGGGCGGCGCTTTGCGCCGTCCAAGCGTTTTGGGCCGTGGGCCCAAAACCTTGATGCCGGCGGAATTCAGTTCCGCCGGACAGATAAAATAAAGATGGGGGCCCCGGCGGGGCAGAGCCGACGCCCTCCCACGCGGCTCTCTCCGCCCCATGTAAAGGCACCCTCCAGGTCTCATGACCCGGAGGGTGCTTGACGGCTTGGACTCAGCCAGTCATCTTCGCATAGGGGTAGATGCGCTCCATCACGTCGTCACCGTAGTGGGCATCCATGTACTGCTCCCAGGCCGCGTCGGCGGGCTCTCCGGCGGCCCGGGCGCTGTAGCGTGCCAGGGCCAGGCCGCTGACCGCCATATTGACGGACATGAAGGCGATGAGCAGCCAGACCACCGCTTTCCCGGGGCGCGGTGGAATCTTGGCGATCCAGCGGGCCAGGATGGGGTAGAGCCCCCGGAACCAGGCCACCGCGGCGAAGCCCCAGAAGAAGCAGTACAGCAGGTTGATGCGCCCGCCCAGGTTGAAGGGAATAGCGCTGTAGTCCCAGAACACGGTGCCGAACACCAGCTCGGTAAAGACGCTGCACAGGTACTCATACAGGCCGCCCAGCAGGGTGCCCGCCACAAAGAAAAAGGAGGCCGAGCGGTCCCGGTATTTGTAGAGGAACAGGGTGGCGGCTGCCAGGGCCAGGCCCCACACAATGCTGAAGGGGCCCCATACCACACTGCTGCGGCTCATCCACCAGCCCATTTTGAGGCGGCAGAAGATGGTTTCGGCCAGATCACCGGCCACTCCGCCAATAAAGAACAGGAGCAGAATGCTGTAAAAGCTGGCCCCCCGGGCAAAGGGGCTGACGGTGGTCTTTTCCCGCCGGCGGGAAAAGACCGCGCCGGGGTGGGCCTTCTGAATGCGCCCCTCGGCGCGGCGGAGAATCCACTCCCCAAGCCGGACGGAGAGGGCGGCCAGACGGCTGTTTAGGTTCTCCAGCGGGGGCAGGCTGCTGCGGACGCCGCAGAGGGTCAGCACGGTGCCCGCGATGTCCGCCGCCAGCAGGGCCAGCAGCACCCACAGCAGGATTTCCCCCACCAGCGGGGGCAGCCAGCGGTAGAGGGCCAGGAGCAGAGGATTGATCCACTGTACGGCCGCCAGGCCCAGCACGCCCCACAGGAGGAAGGAGCCGACACAGATGTAACCGTCCAGGTTGCCGCGCCGGTTGGAGTAGTCCCACCAGCGGGTGTGGGTGGCCTTCTCCAGCAGGTGACCGGCGATCCATTCCACCACCGTGGAGCAGATAGCGCTGCCCAGGAAGAGGAAGAAGTAGTTGCCCCGCAGCTCGGGCAGACCCACGGTAAGCAGAACGGCAGTGATGCCGTAGCAGGCGCACAGCGGGCCGAACAGCACGCTGCGGTCCACATAGCGGTGAAGGCGGACGGCGGAAACCGCCGTCTCCAGCACCCAGCCGAGGAAGGAATAACAGAAAAAGAGCCATAGGAGGGGAAACAGAGGCACAAGCATCCGCCTTTCTTTTCATCAACACTGGTGGGAAGAGAATCTGAGGATTGTATCTTATCGTATTTTCCGGTAAAATACAACCGATCTCTCATAAGAAAGGCAGGTAATTTGGCAATGAACGAAGTGTTGAAGGTTTTGAAGGAGCGCCGGAGCTGCCGCAGCTACCGGCCGGAGCAGATCACCGACGAGGAGTTGAACGCAGTATTAGAGGCGGGCACCTATGCTCCCACGGCCCGGGGCCAGCAGTCCCCGATCATCGTGGCAGTGCAGAATCCCGCTGTGGTGGAGCAGCTGCGGAAGATGAATGCCGCAGTGCTGGGCACCCCGGAGGCCGACCCCTTCTACGGTGCGCCCACCGTGCTGGTGGTGCTGGCGGCCAGGGATAACACCAACCGGGTATATGACGGCAGCTGCGTCATGAGCAACCTGATGAACGCAGCTAAGGCGGTGGGGCTGGCCTCTTGCTGGGTTCACCGGGCCAAAGAGGTGTTTGACTCCGAGGAGGGTAAGGCCCTGCTCCGACAGTGGGGCGTGGAGGGCGACTACGAGGGCATCGGCCACTGTATCCTGGGCTACCGGGCGGACACGGCCCCTGCACCCGCCCCCCGCAAGGAGCACTACATCTACCGGGTCCGGTAGGGAGGAAAACAGGTGCCGCGGCCGGGCCGCGGAATCCGTTGCTTGTAAAGGAGAGATAGAGCATGCACACGGTAAAGAGAGTCTGCACACTGGTCCTGACGGGCCTGCTGGCCCTGCCCATGGCCGCCCCCGCAGGGGCAGAGGCCGCATCCTTCTCCGACCTGCCCTCCAGCCACTGGGCCTATATCGCCATGACGGAGGCCGCGGGCTACGGCATCCTCCAGGGCACCGGAGCCAACACCATGAGCCCCTCCGCACCCCTGACCTGGCCCCAGTTCCTGGCCATGGCCGCCCGGGCCTTTGCCCCGGAGGAATATGCCCGCAGCGCCGCTTCCGGCGCGGCCTGGGATCAGGCGGGGCTGGATGCCGCCCGGAGCGCCGGCCTGCTGGAGGGGCTGGACGAGGCCGCGCTGACCGGGGCGGTCACCCGCCAGGATGCCGCCCTGCTGCTCTGCAACGCCCTGCCGGAGGAATATACCCCCTCGTTCTGGGATCAGCCGATTGATCCCACAGCCCTGTCGGACTGGGGGAGGATGGACAGCCTCCGCCAGGAGGCGGTGGCCGAGCTGGCCCGCCGCTGCGTCATCCAGGGCAAGGCGGACGGCTCCTTCGGCTATGCCGATCCCCTTCAGCGCTGCGACGGCGCGGTGCTGCTGATGCGGGTACTGGAGCAGGTGGACAATAGCTGCCGCGGCGAGAGCCAGACCGTCACCCTTCACATTCTGAACGCCGACACCGGCGAGGCCCTCCTGCCCGACCAGCAGGTGGAGACGGAGGTGAGTACCTACCTGTCCAGCCTGGCGAACGGGCTGGACGTGGGCTACTACGTCTACGACTACGACCGGGAGACGGCATCGTATACCAGCACTGCCTGCGACAGCTATACCCTGTATTTCCGGCCCATGACCGGGGCCGAGATTCAGGAGGAGCAGTTCTGGGAGAAGGTGGAGCGGGGCGAGGCCGCCTATGAGGACTACTATAAGCAGGACTTCTGGCTCAGCTTCCAGGGGGACAACGCCCGCAAGCACATCCTCCTCTTCGGCGACGAGAGCAAGAGCCGCTTTGCCAGCCAGGAGGAGGCCGCCGCCGCTATGACCACCGTCACCGTGCCGGTATGGCAGCTCTCCGGCGGGGAGAAGGTGTCCTCCACCCTCACCCTCTCCGTCCATGCCGCCCTGGCGGAGGACGTGAAGGAGATCTTCACCGAGATCTACAACGATCCTGAGCACTTCCCCATCCACGATGTGGGCGGCTACGCCTGGCGGGGCGACTCCGCCACCGGCGAGCACAACTGCGGCACCGCCATCGACATCAACGCCAACGAGAACTACCAGATCCGCGACGGTCAGGTGCTGGCCGGGAGCTGCTGGGAGCCGGGAACCAATCCCCGCTCCATCTCCCCCGAATCCTCCGTGGTGCGCATCTTTGCCGAGCACGGCTGGAGCTGGGGCGGCGACGCCTGGGCCTACAGCAGCGACGATTCCGAGGGCTACCACGACTATATGCACTTCTCCTACATGGGAGAGTGACCAAGCAACCCACCCCGGGCCTCGGCTCCGGGGTGGGTTTCCATTATCCCCCTCTTGACTGAAACAAATGTTCGATATATAATAGAGCTAAAGAAAAAGGAGAGGGGGCGGCAGTATGGAGCTGCTGGACAAGCTGACCATTCTGGCCGACGCGGCCAAGTACGACGCGGCGTGCACCTCCAGCGGCCTGGATCGGGCGGGCCGGCCCGGCGGCCTGGGGAGCACCCTGGCCGCCGGGTGCTGCCACTCCTTCTCCGCCGACGGCCGGTGCATCTCCCTGCTCAAGGTGCTGCTTACCAACCGGTGCGTCTACGACTGCGCCTACTGCGTCAACCGCCGCTCCAGCGATGTGCGCCGGGCCGCCTTCACCCCCAGGGAGCTGGCGGAGCTGACCATCGGCTTTTACCGGCGCAACTACATCGAGGGACTCTTCCTCTCCTCCGCCGTGTGGGGCGGCCCTGACCGCACCACCGAGGCCATGATCGAGGCCCTGCGCCTGCTGCGGGAGGAGTACGGCTTCCGCGGCTATATCCACGCCAAGGCCATCCCGGGGGCCGCCCCCCTCCTCACCCGGCGGCTGGGCCTGCTGGCCGACCGCCTGTCCGTCAACATCGAGCTGCCCAGCGAGGAGAGCCTGGGCCGCCTGGCGCCCGACAAGGCCAAGGCCGCCATCCTGGCCCCCATGGCCCAGATCCGGGATGGCATTCAGGCCAGCCGGGGGGAGCTGGCCCGGTTCCGCCACGCCCCCCGCTTCGCCCCGGCGGGGCAGTCCACCCAGATGATCATCGGAGCCACGCCGGAGAGCGACAGGCACATCCTCACCCTCACCCAGGCTCTCTACGACAAGTACAAGCTCAAGCGGGTGTTCTACTCCGCCTACATGCCGGTGTCGGACAGCGCCCTCCTCCCCGCCCCCCAGTCCTTCCGTCCGCCCCTGCTGCGGGAGCACCGGCTCTACCAGGCGGACTGGCTGCTGCGGTTCTACCACTTCCGGGCCGAGGAGCTGCTGGACGAAGCCAATCCCAACTTCAATCCCCTGGTAGACCCCAAGTGCTCCTGGGCGCTGAACCACCCGGAGTTCTTCCCGGTGGAGGTCAACCGGGCGGACTACGAGGCCCTGCTGCGGGTGCCGGGCATCGGGGTGACCTCCGCCCGGCGCATCCTGGTTGCCCGCCGGTGCGCGTCCCTCACCTTTGCGGGGCTGAAAAAGCTGGGGGTGGTGCTCAAGCGGGCCCAGTATTTCCTCACCTGCGGCGGCAAGTACCTGGAGGGCCTGCGGGTCTCCCCCGACGGGGTGCTCCGCCACCTGGTGGCCCAGGAGCGGCCCATGCTGGCCCAGGGCGCGCCGGAGCAGCTCTCCCTCTTCGAGCAGACGGGTTAGGAGGCGGCCATGGACTGGACACCGGTTTCCTATGCCTATGACGGCAGCTTTGCCGGCTTTTTGACCTGTGTATTTGCCAGCTACGCCCACCGGGAGGAGCCCATGAGCTTTTCCACCCCGGAGGACGGGCGGATTTCCCTCTGGCCGGAGCGGACGGTGGACACCGACGAGGCCCGCGCCCAGCGGGTGTACCGCTCCCTGGCCCCCAGGCTGGGGCAGGAGGGGCGGCGGCTGGCGGTGTACGGCTTTCTCACCTGCCTGGAGGAGCGGGAGCTCCACCTGTGGCGGTTTCTCCGCCTGGGGTACGACCGGGGGCCGTGGGCGGTGCGGGATCTCACCGACGACCGGGTGGCAGTGCTGACCCGCGCGGTGGGCCACCTGACCGGAGAGGCCCATCTGCTCAAGGGCTTCACACGCTTCTCCGAGCAGGAGGGGGTGCTGGTGGGGGAAATTGCCCCCAAAAACCGGGTGCTTCCCCTCCTCCGGCCCCACTTCTGCGCCCGCTATCCGGAGGAGTCCTTCGTCCTCTACGACCGCACCCACCGGGAGGCGCTGTTTTACCGGCCCCGGCGGTGGGCCATCGTTCCCCTGGAGGCGTTCCGCGCCGCCGCCCCCGGCCGGGAGGAGCGGGACTTCCGCCGCCTGTGGCGGCGGTTTTACGACACCATCGCCATCGAGGGGCGGGAGAACCCCCGGTGCCGCATGACCCAGATGCCCAAGCGGTTCTGGGGCACTATGACAGAGTTTCAAAACGAACCGGAGGAGCGAAAGGAGCTTGCACCATGAAGAACGTGAAAATCACTGTGCTGCGCAAGGGATTTTACCCCGATCTGATCCGGGAGCACCTCACCGAGCCGCCGGAGGAGTGCGTCTGCGACTTCTTCCGGGAGGGGGACCAGTTCCTCTATACCGGGGGCGCGGAAATGCCAGCCGGCTTCTGCCCCTGGGCGTGGATCGATCTCTACCGCTCGGTGTCCGCCCTGTCCTGCGGTGCCTCCTATACCCCCTGGCAGCGGCGGGAGGGGGTCAATGTGGTGTGCTGTACCGACGGGCTGCGCCCGGTGACCTTCCTGTTGGAGGCCCAATGAGAAAGCGCCGCCCCCACAATGCGGGGGCGGCGCTTGTCATGTAACGGAGTGCTCTGGGATGTCCTGCCAGCGGATGCGCTGGGGGATGGGGGGCGGATTGCCCTTGAAGTCCCGGTCGAACCAGCGCGGCACGGGAGTTTCCGCCGAAATGGCCTGGAAAAAGGCGGTAATCTGCTCCGCTGTCTCCGGGATGGCCGCCTCCAGCAGACGGTTGAGGTCGGCGTTGCTCTCCTGAGCCGAGGGGTGGGGCGTCTCCTTCAGGGCGATGCCCTTGGCGGAGGGAATGGGGAGCATGTGGCTCACTGCACCGATGACCTTGCCGGTCATGCGGCCGTTGGAGCGGGCCAGGAAGCCGGAGAAGAAGGCCATGGAGCGGTAGGCCCGCCGCATCTGGTCGGGGGAGGCGTGGACAAAGGCCTGGGACGCCGCCTCCCAGACGGCGCGGTCGGCCGGGGCGCTGGGCAGTGGGGACTGCTCGGCGGCATTGAGGCCGTCCCGCTCCATCAGCATCCGGTCATACTCCCCCTCAATGGCCATGTGGGAGATGGGGCCGTCGGCGGCCCGGTCGTCCACGTAGCCGTGGCAGGCGCTGTCCAGGGCCAAATGGCAGAGGAAGCCAGCTCCGTAGCCGGTGGACATGGGTACGCCGTCCTCGATAGCCTGGCGCAGACGCTCCACCGCGGGCAGGGCGGAGCGGCGGTGCATCTTGATCCCCTCCCGCCGGACGGCGTTGGGGCGGATGGGCTGGTAGAAGAACAGCGGGTCGGGGCCCAGACAGCCCAGGTCAAAGGCCTCCCGCTCCTGCTCAATGAGTTCGGACAGGCCGGCGGGCAGGTCCGCCAGCACCCGTTGGCCAAACGTCAGGTGCGCGTAGTAATTGGGCATGGTATGGATCAGCGCCTCCTTGCACAACGCGGCGATATTGCCTTGCTGACCATATTATAGCACGCCAGTCAAGGGGAGGAGATGGAAAACAGCCCGGCGGAGCGCGCTCCGCCGGGCTGGGGCTGTCGATAAACGCTCCTACCAAAGGTTTCGGAGGGAGGGATAGTGTGAAAGGCTGCCCCGCAGGGCGATTCGGAGCGCAACCGCCGCTTTGCGGCGGCGCTTGGCGCGGGGATGAACAGTCAGGGTTCCCTGGAGGTGAATTGGCCGCAGGCCAAGAAAGTCCGGCCTGGGCCGTTCGCGTTGGATCAAACAACTTTTTGAAACTTTCCTAAAGTTTCAAAAAGTTCAGCAGCCAGTCGAAAAGCCCTTTTCGACTGGCGGAGCCCGGCGGAGCGCGCTCCGCCGGGCTGCCGTTTAACCGCCCAGGTATGCCTTTTTGACGGCCTCGTCGGCCAGCAGCTCCCGGCCGGGGCCGGTGAGGGTGACCCGCCCGGTCTCCAGCACGTAGCCCCGGTCGGCCACGCTCAGGGCCATCTGGGCGTTCTGCTCCACCAGGAGAATCGTGGTGCCCGCCCGGTGGAGCTCCTTGATGATGTCGAAGATCTGCTCCACCAGCAGGGGGGCCAGGCCCATGGAGGGCTCGTCCAGCATGAGCAGCTTGGGGTTGGACATGAGGGCCCGCCCCATGGCCAGCATCTGCTGCTCGCCGCCGGACAGGGTGCCCGCCACCTGACGGCGGCGTTCCTTCAGCCGGGGGAACTGCTCGTACACCCGCTCCAGGCCGGGGGCGATGGTGGAGGCGGGCTGGGTGAAGCCGCCCATCTCCAGGTTCTCCTCCACTGTCATCTGCTGAAAGACCCGGCGGCCCTCCGGCACCTGGGCCAGTCCGCGGCCCACCAGCTTGGAGGCGGGGACGTTCTGGATGGGCTGCCCCAGGAACTCAATGGAGCCGGTGCGGGTGTGGAGCAGACCGGACACGGTTTGCAGTGTGGTGGTCTTGCCCGCGCCGTTGGCGCCGATGAGGGTGACAATCTCCCCCTCATTGACCTGAAAGGAGATGTCCTTGACGGCGTGAATGGCGCCGTAATAGACGTTGATGTTCTTGACATCCAGCATCACAGCCATCTCTCAGCCCTCCTTTCCGCCGCCCAGGTAGGCCTTGATGACCTCCGGGTTGTTCTGAATTTCCGTGGGGGTGCCCTTGGCGATGATCTGGCCGAAGTTGAGCACGCAGATGCCCTCGCAGATACCCATAACCAGGTTCATGTCGTGCTCGATGAGGAGAATGGCAATCTGGAAGGTGTCGCGGATTTTGACGATGTTCTCCATCAGCTCCGCGGTCTCCGAAGGGTTCATGCCCGCCGCCGGCTCGTCCAGCAGAAGCAGGGACGGGTTGGTGCCCAGGGCGCGGATGATCTCCAGCCTCCGCTGGGCGCCGTAGGGCAGGGAGCCCGCCTTGGCCCCCGCCAGATCCTGCATGTGAAAGATGGAGAGCAGCTCCAGCGCCCGCTCATGGGCGGTCTTCTCCTCCTTCCAGTACCGGGGCAGGCGGAGAATGCCGCTGAACAGGCCGCAGTGGATGGAATTGTGCATGCCGATTTTGACATTGTCCTCCACACTCAGGTTGTTAAACAGGCGGATGTTCTGGAAGGTACGGGCGATGCCCGCCTTGTTGACCTGCACTGTGTTCATGTTGTGGGTGTCCACTCCGTCCAGCAGAACGGTGCCCCGGGTGGGCTGGTACACCTTGGTCAGCAGGTTGAACACCGTGGTCTTGCCCGCGCCGTTGGGGCCGATCAGGCCGGCGATCTCGGTGCGGCCGATGGCCATGTTGAACTCGTTGACGGCGGTGAGGCCGCCGAAGTCGATGCCCAGGTGCTGGGCCTCCAGGATGGGGCTCTTATCCACGTCCCGCTCTGGAATCTTGTTGACGCTGGGCACCGGGACCAGCTTGGTCTCGGGTCGCTTTATGCTGCTCACTGCTTGCCGCCTCCTTTCACCGCCGCCGCATGGGGCGCGTCCGCCCGCTCCCGGTGGAACAGCCGGGAGAAGAAGCCCTTCAGGGTGGGATTGTTGGTGGCCAGCATGACCAGGATCAGCACAATGGCGTACACCAGCATGCGGTAGTTGGAGAACTGGCGCAGGGCCTCGGGCAGGATAGTGAGGGCGGCGGCGGCAATGACGGAGCCCCACATGTTGCCCAGGCCGCCCAGCACCACGAACACCAGAATCAGAATGGAGGTATTGAAGTCGAACTTGGTGGCGGCGAAGGTGGTCTGGCTGCACCCGTACAGGGTGCCCGCCGCGCCCGCCAGAGCGGCGGAAACCACAAAGGCGATCATCTTGTACTTGGTGACGCTGATGCCCACGCTCTCGGCGGCGATGCGGTTGTCCCGGGCGGCCATGACGGCCCGGCCGGTGCGGCTGTTGACCAGGTTGAAGATGACCACCAGGGCTATCAGCACCAGTACAAAGCCGGCAATAAAGGTGGAGATGCGCTGGGTGTTCATCACGCCCATGGGGCCGCGGATGAGCTCCACCCCGCCGTCGGCCAGCTCGTTTTTGTTGGAGAGGAAGCTGAACTGGAGGCCGTTTTCATCCACCCCCAGGTAGACATTGGTGATGATGCTCTTGATGATCTCGCCAAAAGCCAGAGTTACAATGGCCAGGTAGTCGCCATTGAGGCGCAGCACGGGGATGCCGATGAGAAAGCCCAGCGCGGCGGCGATGACCGCGCCGAATACCATGGCCAGGGCCAGGCGCAGGGGGGAAAGGGTGACGGTGCTCTGGAGAGCCAGGGCCAGGGCAGAGCCGGCAAAGGCTCCAATGCTCATGAAGCCGGCGTGGCCCAGGCTCAGCTCGCCGGAGACGCCCACCACCAGGTTCAGGGCCAGCGCCATGACGATGTAGGCGCAGATGGGGATGAGCTGCCCCTCCAGCATGGCGCCCACGCCGGGGCCCATCCGCAGGGCCTGCACCACCACAAAGGCCGCAATGACCAGCGTGTAGGTAAACAGGCTGTTTTTGGTGGATTTTTTCATCTGTCCAAGTTGTCTCATCGCGTCCACCTCACACTTTCTCACGGACGGTCTTGCCCAGCAGGCCGGCGGGCTTCACCAGCAGGACGATGATCAGCACACCGAACACGATGGCGGTGGACAGCTCGGTGGAGATGTAGGCCCGGGCAAAGGTCTCGATGACGCCTAGCAGCAGGCCGCCCAGCAGGGCGCCGGGGATGGAGCCGATGCCGCCGAACACGGCGGCGGTAAAGGCCTTGATGCCGGGCATGGAGCCGGTGGTGGGGGTCAGGCTGGTGTAGGTGGACAGGAACAGAACGCCCGCGATGGCCGCCAAGGCGGAGCCGATGGCAAAGGTCATGGAGATGGTGCGGTTGACGTCGATGCCCATGAGCTGGGCCGCCGCCTTGTCCTCCGAGCAGGCCCGCATGGCCTTGCCCATCTTGGTGCGGCCGGTAAAGGCGGTGAGGGCCAGCATGATGGCCACGCACACCAGGACGGTCACGATGGTCAGCCAGGAGATGGAGAGCTGGCCGTCAAACAGGGTCAGCTTGGCGGATGGGCTCACCACGGGGGTAAACACCTTGGGGCTGGAGCTCCACAGGAGCTGGGCCGCATTCTGGAGGAAGTAGCTCACGCCGATGGCGGTGATGAGCACCGCCAGGGAGGTGGCCTGCCGCAGGGGCTTGTAGGCCAGCCGCTCGATGGTGATGCCCAGCACGGTGCACACCACCATGGCCAGCGCCGTGCCGGCCAGGGCGGGAACCACCAGCGCGGCCAGGCTGCCCGGGGCGAAGAGGGAGGACAGCCCGTTCATGCTGAAAAAGCAGATGTACGCGCCCACCATGATGACATCGCCGTGGGCGAAGTTAAGCATCTTGGCGATGCCGTAGACCATGGTGTACCCCAGGGCGATGATGGCGTAGATGCTGCCCAGGCTGATCCCGTTGATCAGGTAGTTGAGGAAGACCATAACACACACCTCTCTGTCATGGATGATTGCGGCCGGGCAATGGCGGGCCGTTGCCCGGCCGCAATCATCCATTTGTTCTGTGTAAGCAGTTGGCGGGAGGGCTGCCGGCCGTGCCGGCAGCCCTCCCGGAACCGTGTTTTGTGGACGCTGGGACTGGAGATCAGTCCATGCCCACGTAAGCGCCGTTCTCGATAACCATGCCCTTGGGGCTCTTGGATACCTCGCCGGAGGCATCCCAGGTGATGCCGGCGCCGTCGCCAGTCAGGCCGGTCAGGGTAATGGTGGGGAAGGTGGCAATCAGGGCGTCGCAGAGCTCCTCATTGCTCATGTCGGGGGTGCAGCCGGCGGCCTCCAGGGCCATCTTGTAGGCGTAGACGCAGTCATAGGCGTCGGCGGCAAACTGGTTGGGGGTTTCGCCGTAGAGCTCCTGGTACTTGGTCACGAAGTTGACAGTGGCCTCGTCGGTGGCGTCGGCGTTGAAGGGGGTCAGCAGCATGACGCCCTCGGCCAGAGCGGGATCAAAGCCGACCTGAGTCAGGATGCCGTCCATGCCGTCCACGCCGAAGAAGGTGGGGGCGTAGCCCATGGCGTTGGCCTGGGTGAGAATCATGGAAGCAGGGGTATAGTAGATGGGCAGGAAAAGCAGATCGGCCCCGGCCTGCTGGGCCTGGGTGAGCTGGACGGAGAAGTCGGTGGCGGTATCGGTGGTAAAGGTGGCGTCGCCCACCACCTCCAGGCCCAGGGTCTCGGCCTCCTTCACAAACTGCTCCTTGATGCCGGTGGAATACACATCGTCATTTTTCCAGATGATAAAGACCTTCTCACCCAAATTCTTGTCGGCGATGTACTGGGCAGAGGCCAGGCCCTGGTTGGGGTCGGAGAAGCACATCTGGTAGACGTTGTCCTTGCCGCTGATGACATCGGGGGAGCTGCCGGAGGGGGTCATGGTAAAGATGCGGTCCTCAAAGGCCAGGGCGGAGGTGCTGACGCCGGGCTGGGAGGTGACGGAGCCCAGGGAGATCTGCATGCCCCACTCCTTCAGGGCGTTGTAGGCGTTGACCGCAGTCTCGGGGACGTTCACATCGTCCTCGTACTTCAGCGCGAACTGAATGTCGCCGCCGGCCTCTTTGATTTCATCCACGGCGATCTGGGCGCCGCGCTGGGCAGCCAGGCCATAGATGGCGGCGTCGCCGGTCAGAGGGCCGGTGCCGCCCAGCTTGAAGGCGGAGCCGATGTTCTCCTGGACGGCGCTGGTGTTGGCCGCGTCGGGGGTCTGGGCTGCCCCGCCGCCGTCACCGCTGCCGCCGCAGCCGGCCAGCAGGGACACGCAGAGAGTACCCGTCAGTGCAAGAGACAGGAAGCGAGTCTTTTTCATAGTGGTATCCTCCTTTGAAGTTGTTGACAATTATATTCTGTACGCCTGAAATTGTCAACTAGCAAAATGCACAAGGGCGGCCTGCAAGAGGCCGCCCTTGTGTGAAATATGAACAAATTGTAAAACGGACACTTAAATTACCAGCCCGCCGTTGGGGGCCAGCACTTGGCCGGTAACAAACCGGGCGGCGTCGGAGGAGAGATACCAGATAGCCTCCGCCACGTCCTCCGGGGTGCCGATGGCCCCCAGGGGAGTCTCCTCCGCCAGGGCGGCCAGGGCTTCCTGGTCCAGATGGGCGTTCATTTCCGTGGAAATAACCCCGGGAGACACGCAGTTCACCGTGATGCCCGAGGGGCCCAGCTCCTTGGCCAAAGCCCTTGTGAGGCCGATCACTGCGGCCTTTGCGGCGGAATAGGCCACCTCGCAGGAGCCGCCCACCTGCCCCCACATGGAGGACACGGTGACGATCCGCCCCGCCTTGCGGTGGATGAAGTGGGGCAGGGCGGCCCGGACGGCGTGAAACACGCCGTCCACGTTGACGGCGAACATCCGCCGCCAGTCGTCATCGGTCAAATCGCCAAACAATTTCTGCTGTGCAATGCCGGCGTTACATATCAGAATGTCAAGTTGACAAAATTTATCCAACACATTGTCAACCATTCTTCCCACCTGGACCGGATCGGCCACGTCTGCCTGCACCGCCCAGCCTCCAATCTCCGCCGCCAGGGCCTCCGCCTGGGCCTGGGAACGGTGGTAGTTGATAACCACCTTACAGCCCCCGGCGGCAAAGCGCCGGGCGGTTGCCGCGCCGATGCCCCGGCTTCCGCCGGTGATCAGGACCACCTTCTGCTCCATCATCCTCTTCCTTTCAGCCAGTCTATGCACAGCGGATGCCAGGCCGCTGCATGGGCGTTATAGTGGGCCTCGTCCCGGGCACTCTCCCGGTCGGCCAGCCCCATGGCATGGGGCCCGTCCTGAAACAGGTGCAGCTCAAAAGGCACCTGCCGCGCCCGCAGGGCGCGGGCATAGTCCAGGGTATTTTCCACCGGCACCGTGGCGTCCCCCACCGTGGCCCAGAGAAAGGCGGGCGGGTGGCCCGGGCCCACCCGGCGGTCCGGCCGCAGCACCTCCGCCCCGCCCAGGGGGTCCAGATAGCGGGCCTCGTGCACCACCGGATAGCCCAGTATGGCCGCGTCCGGCCGCACCTGCTCCGGCGTCAGCCCCAGCCGCTCGTTCAGGAGGGGCTCGGCGTACCCGCCGGCCAGGCAGCCCGCCAGATGTCCCCCGGCGGAAAAGCCGCACACTGCCACCCGGTCGGGCCGGAAGCCCAGCTCCGGGGCGTTGGCCCGCATCCAGGCCAGAGCGGCCGCCCCCTCCAGGAATTGCCTGGGCCAGAGGGCGGGCAGCACACTGTAGGACAGCACAAAGGCCTGTACCCCCGCGGCCAGAAAGGCCAGGGCCACCGGCTCTCCCTCCGCCGGGGCAATGCGCTCGTATCCCCCGCCGGGGAGGATCAGCACCGCCCACCGCGCCCCGTCGTCGGCCAGCAGGCCGGTGCGGCCCCGGCAGTATATGTCCAGCCCCGTCTCCGGGGCGCCCCCGTCCAGCGCCGGATGGAGCTCCTCTAGAGAGACCCGTCGGCAGAGCATGCCCGCCACCCCTTTCCAATCCACTTTGATCCGAGTATACCAGCCGGGTTCCCCTTTGAAAAGGGGAAAATCAAAAAAAGTATTGACAAATAGAGCTTGTACGGATATAATAATCTACGCTGTCTGGACGATTAGCTCAGCTGGTAGAGCATCCGCTTGACGTGCGGGAGGTCACAGGTTCAAGTCCTGTATCGTCCACCATAAAACCGCTGTTTTCGAGAGAAAACGGCGGTTTTTCTTAACTTTTTCGCGCCTTTACTCTTTTGTAGAGTGCCTGCATATTTTTTTGACCACATTTCCAGCCACAGACAGGGAAAAACCGCCCTTCGGAAGCACTGCTTCCGAAGGGCGGTTTGCTGTATTCAGCCAGCTTTGCCCGGTGTCGGAAGGACGGCGATCTCCGCTTTCATTTCCCGGATCAGCGCTGCCAGCTTCGCCTCGCACTCGGCCTCTGTTTTCGCGTATACATTCCGGGCCATGCGTTTTCCGTTCACCTTGGGGGAGTACCTACCCTCCCACAGGTGGTCGTTGATCCGGGAGATGCAACCGGTGCCCGGCTTTCGGTATCTGCCCTTGACCGGCTGGAAGGCAGTTCTGCCGGGCGGTTTCGGTGTTTCCTCATGCGGCGGTTCTGTCCCGGTGATGGCCCGGTCGATTTTGTCCGCTGCCTTCTGCCGCATCTCATCAGTCACATGGGCGTACACGTTCAACGTGGTGGCGCTGGACACATGGCCAATGACTGTGGACAGGGTCTTTACATCCATGCCGTGCTCCAGGGCGCTGGTGGCGAAAGTGTGCCGCAAATCGTGGAAGCGGGCGGCGGGGCAGCCAGCCCGCTTCAGCACGGCGGACAGCTTCTTCCGCACCGCGGCGGGGTCCAGTGGGGAGTCCTCTTTTCTCGGAGATGGGAACATCCATCGGGAGGAAATACTTTTCCGATATCGCTCCAGGATGGCCAGGATAGGTGCGGGCAGGAGGATGCTCCGGCTGGAGGCCCGGGTCTTGGGCTGGGAGACCACCAGTTTCCCCTGGATGCGCTGAACCTGCCGCTCCACCCGCAGGGTGCCAGTCCGGCCCTCCAGATCGTCCCACTGGAGGGCCAGGATCTCCCCCCGGCGCAGGCCCGTGGTCAGCTCCAGCAGGAGCAGCTCGAAGCAGCCGTCCTCTTTGGCCTGGATCAGCAGGCGCTGGATCTCCTCTCCTGTCAGTACCTGCATCTCTCTTGGATGGGTGGCGGGGGCTTTGCAGGAGAGAGCCGGATTTTTTAAGATCAGCCCCTGGGCCACCGCCTGATCCAGCGCCATCCGGCAAGTCACATGACAGCTCTTTACCATACGATCAGACAGGCCGGGGCCGTATTGCTCCACCCGCAGGAGCCGGCCTCCCTCCTTCAGTCGGTTGTAGAACTGCTGAAGGTCCGCCGCAGTCAGTTTGGCCAGGGAGATGGAGCCTAACTCCGGGATGATATGCTGGTAGATGCGGTTTTCATAGTCCGCCTGGGTCTTGGGACGAATCTTAGGCTTGCACTCCCTCTGATACCAGTGATCCAGCCAGGCACCAAAGGTCATGTCCGCTTTTGGCTTTTCTTGTTTGGGTTCATGGGGTCCCTGAAGGCTGGCCTTCAATGCGTTCAGCTTTGCGCTGCACTCCGATTTGGTCTTTGCCAGTACGTTTTTTGTTCTGGGGAGCCCTTTTTCGTCGTAGCCCACCACAATCCGGCCTTCCCAGCGGCCGTCTTTTCTCAGGTGGAGGCTGCCGTTGCCCCGTTTCCTTCGTTTTGCCATACAGTCAGTTCATCTCCTAACCATTCCGTTACCACATTTCCCACGATCTCAGCGGCGTTCCGGTGCATATCTCCGGTGGCATGGGTGTAGGTATCCAGGGTGAAGCTGGCCTTGGTGTGGCCAAGAATGCCGGAAAGGGTCTTGGCGTCCACCCCGGAGGCCAGGGCGTGGGTAGCGAAGGTGTGCCTCAGATCATGGAATCGAAGGCTGGGCAGTTCGGCCTGTTTCAACAACTCCTTAAGTCTTCGGTATGCGCTTCCTGGGTTCACCGGCCGCCCCGGGCGGAGAGGATCTGGGAAGAGCCACTGGGTCAGGGCAGCCTTCTTTCGTTTCCTCAGAAGCTGGGCGGTGCTGTGGGGGAGCAGGATCGTCCGCTGTCCTGCATAGGTCTTAGTCTCCCCCACTGCCAGCTCCCCGCCCTTACTGGCGCGGATGGTGCGGCGTACCTGGAGCGTCCCGGCCTGCCCGTCGAAGTCCTCCCACCGGAGCCCGCACAGCTCCCCCCGCCGCAGGCCGGTGGTCAGCTCCGTGTAGAAGAAGTCGTGCCAGATAGGGTCGAATTGAATTGCGCACAGGAATTTCTCCAGCTGGTCGTGGGTAAGTACCCGCTTGGGTGCGTTGGGCACGCTGGGCGGAGTCGCTTTTTCCGCAGGATTGAAAGGGATTAGGCCCTCGTCCGCTGCTGTTTTCAGGGCGTGGTGGAGGGTGGTGTGGATTCCTCGGACAGTAGCCGGAGCCAGTCCAGAACCACAATTCTTCCGGGGGAGCTTGCGCCCGCGTTCCAAGAGGATCTGGTACAGCCCCCGGAGATCATCCGCCGTTACCTTGCACAGCGGCTTTTTCCCCAGGTACGGCTTCACATGGTTGTCCATGTCCCGCCTATACCCCTCCAGGGTATTGGGGCGAACCACCCCTGTCATGTAGACTGTGCTCCATCGGTCCAGCCATTGGGCCAGCGTCATTTTGCTCTGCTCTGTGAGCTCCACACCCTGGTAGGCGTCGATGTTCTGCCGCAGCTTGGTAGTCAGCTCCTTCTGGGTGTCGGCGTAGAGGTAGCGGAAGATGGAGGAACCGTCGGCCTTGTGGCCCACCACAATGCGGCCCTCCCACCGGCCATCCGGACGCTTCCGCACCATACCGTCGCCGGATGGTCTGCGTTTACCCATCCAAAATCGCCTCCTTTGTAGCAACACAACATACCACACCTTCCTGTGGATAGCCATACCAAGTAGCCAGAATTATCAAACTGTTATCATTTGCAAAGGGAACCCCCTTCCATTGCTTCGGCGGGGCAGCCTTTGAGGAATATTTGCCTGATTTTGATTTGCAACCACTCCGGGCTTATGCTACAATGCAGATACTACCTCACCCCATACTTATGGAGGTGTATTTCATGGGTAAGTATGAGTTTTCCCTTCGGCAGGAGGTCCTGCTGGAAAAGGGTGCTTCTGTTCTCGGAGACCTATTCCGATTCAAGCGTCAGCACGGGATCACCGATCAGGCAGACCCCATCTCAGTTTTGTATGGCTTGGTGTGGTCTGCAAAACAGGAGATCCTGATCTCGGAAACAGAGACTGAGCTGGAGCAGATTGAGGGCCAATTTAATCTTGCCAACCGCTTTATTGCAAAGATGGCCGGCGGTTTGAATGAATGATGTACCAGAGCTGGCCGCTTTTATCAAATGGACGAAAGCGGAACAATTCCCAGGGCAACTGCAGCGGCCGCACATGATTTAGTTGTCCAATCGCTTTCGGAGAACCTGGACGTTCTCAGGCATGTCTCGGCGATTTCCTGCATCACAATATGGGATCGGGAACAGAGACTGCTGTTTGACAGCAATATGGATCGTGACAACCCTTCTTTTGTACTGCGGGGATATTGGAGAAGGCCGTGGTCTGAGGAGGAGGTTCAAACAGCACAGGAGCGGATTGCAGTTCTGCGGCAAAAAGAACTTCAAAGTCACCTGGGACAAAATGCTGCCATTGATGAAATTGAACGGCGTATCTCAACTGCACTGCGGTCTCATGCCACCTCTATGGATTTCAGCATGAGTTGATCATTTTGCGCGGCCTCCCGCCCCACGTGGGAGGCCGCTTATCTTTGTTATAGCGCCGCAATTTCTGAGGGGGTTACATCCCACCCATACTCATGCCGCCCCAGCCCTGCTCCGGGTGGTCGTCCGCTTTGTGGCCCAGGGCGATACGCTTCTCCCGGAGCTGCAACAGGCGCTTGCGGTCGATTTGGAGTACGCCGGGGCTAGTTGCAGGCATGGAGTTCTCCTGGAAGACCCGGCTCAGGTGGTGGAGCAGCCGGGTGACGGAGAGCATCACCCCGGGCGGCCGGAGGTCGTTCTGCCGGTCCAGGAAGAACTGGGCATACCGGTTTCCCTGTGCGGCTGACCGCCGGAACCACTGTACCGCCTGCTCCTGGTCACGGGGAAGCGCTTCCCCATCCAGGTACAACTTGCCCAGCATGTATTGGGCGAAGGGGTTGCCCTGCTCGGCGGACGATCGGAAGCAGCGCACGGCATTTTCGCCGCTCTTGGGTGCATGCTCACCCGTCAGGTACTCTTTGCCCAGCCGATAGGCGGCATATGTGCTTCCCTCTTGTGCGGCCCGCCGCAGCCACCGGAGTCCCTCCTCCGGGTCGTGCACCTCCGGGTCCTCGGACAGGAGCAGTTTGCCCAGTGCGTATTGTGCCTCGGGCATTCCCTGTTCCGCCGCCAAGGTGAACCACCGCTTTGCCTTTTGACTGTCCGGGATCAGCAGCGGGCCGTCCCGGTAGAACTGGCCCATGACGAACTGGGCGTGGGTGTCCCTCTGCTCTGCCAGCCACTCCAGTCGCTCCACTCCCTGATCCCGGAGTTCCAAGGGCTGCCGCTCATCCAAAATGAATCGCCAGAGTTCCTGGCACTCAAAGGACATCCGGCGATCATCAGGCTGCTCATCCATTCCCTCCATCTCCTGATCCTCAAAGGTGGGCTCCCCCAGCCGGATCCGCTCCGCCTCCCGGATGACGGCGTTCTTGATGGCTCGGAACTCTTTTTCCTGGGACAGCTTCTTCCGCTCCCTGGGGCTGTCATGATAGTAGCTGTCTACCTGATTCTGGAGTACCAGCCACTGCTCGTAGCACTGTTTTACTATGGGCAGCTTCTCCAGCTCATCCACAATTTCGTCCACCGTTTTCTTCACTGGCTTTGGCAGGTACCCGTAGGACTTCTTACCCTTTACGGTTTCCAACTGTACCGCTAGCTTCTGCATCAACACCTCCGCCTCCGGGCAATTACAGATCCCGTCCGCCATCTCCCGGGTGAGCTGTGCCATGGCCCGCCGCGTCTGCCGTACCAATTCGTCCCGGGAGGCGGACTTCTGCTCGTAGGTGCGGAGCATCTCCTGCCGGAAGATCTGGTTTGCGAGTACGGATTTGATCCGGCGGATACCATCCCTGGTGAGATACGCTTCCCCCGGCTGTGTTGACCACGCCATCACGTGAACGTGAGGATGCTCTCCTTCATCGTGGAAGGCGGCGTACCAGCGGAAGTGATTCGGTGGGATGTTCATCGCGGCGGCGATCTCATGGCGGTTGGCCTGGAGTAAAGTGCGCCATGCTTTGGCACTGTCGTACCCCAGCCGCGCGGCGTCCTCCCGCTTTAGGGAGATGATGTGTGTCCAGATGTTGCCCTGGTACGCGGATACCTCCGCCATGGCGGCATCCAGATCCACAACGTCTTCATCACCAAAGAGACCGTGGCTGCCCAATCGCTCTGCCCGGGGCCGGGTGGCGATGTACTTGGCGTAGCCGTCAGAGTTGTGGACTTCGTCCCAGTGTTCCTCCAGCGCCACGGTGATCAACGCAGAGGCGTTGGCTTTGGTGGGGCGCTCGGTGTAGTCGCTATACTCCCCCAGTGTTTTGGTATCCGGAAAATCCTTTGCCAGTTTTGTGATGAGCTGCTCCTGCTTCCGGGTGGACGGACGGCCGTCCGGCAGGATCTCTACCCGCTCCCGGGTGCCGATGTACTGCAGGTAGCCGCCGCCACCTCCGCCTTTGATGTAGGGACTCTTGACGATCAGTCCAGCCACTCATCTCCCTCCTCCCACACTTCTCGGGCGCGTCCCTCCAGGGAGACGCGGCCATTGGTGGCCTTCACGTTGCGCACACTCTCCGCGCGCCGGCGGCGCAGCTCTTCCCGGCTGAGCTGGCAGGTGTCCGCCAGGATGCCAGCCACCAAGTCCGTCTCCACCGCTAGGCGGAAGGTCAACGTGGCCAGGCGGTCCTCCAACTGATCCAGACGTCCGTCTATGCAGGACTTGATGGACGCCGGCAGAAACAGCCCGGCGTCGCCGGCGCTGAGATAGTCCAGATAGAAATCAATCGCCCGCTCGATAAAGCCAGTGAGGCTCCGGCTTCCATCCTCCTGATAGCGCCGCTCCAGAAGGGCCTTCTTCTCCGGCGTCAGATAGAGGGCGAATTTCTCCTTCTTGCTCATAAACAGGCTCCTTTCCCGGGGCTGACCCCCGTTTTTTCCTCGTGTCCGTAGGGCCTCCGGCAGAACGACCGCAGAACCCGTTTCTTCCTCTGGATTTGACCCCGTTCCTCGGCCCCCGTAACTGCCCGCACTGCGGGCAGTTGTGACCGGCAGAGCGGCTGACCTGACGCCTGCCTTTATCCTGCTTCGCCCCTCGTCCCCGAAGGGCCTCTGAAACTGGGCCGAACCTGGCCCTCAAAATCTCGGGGAGGGGCAGGGCCTGCCCCTCCCCCAATCGAGGCATGCAGGGCTTACAGCGGGGTACAGGAGCCATCTCCGGTGTGCGCCTGAACCCAGCGGATAAACTGCTCCTTTGGCACGACTATCCGGCTGCCCACCTTCAGTACCGGGAAGCTCGGCTCGTGCATCAGCTCGTATCCACTGGAGGGGGATACGCCCAGCACCTGTGCCACCATCTTCGCATTGAGGAACAGCGGCAGCTCGTCATAGCTCTTGTACTTTGATGTGATCACTGTGCAGGCACCTCCTTTTGAGAGGCCAGCGCCGCCACACTTTTCTGCCGGGCCTGCAGCTCCAGAGCTTCCATCTGTACGCGATAGTGGTCATTGACCACCTCGTGGAACGGACAGATGGTGTACATCAGATGTCCGTTCATGGGCCGCCCGTCTCTTGCGCGCATAGTGGTGTATGCCGTCGTGATGAGCCCCCGCGCCTCCAGCATCGCCACATACTTGCGCACGGTGTTCTCACTCATACCCACCGCTTTCCCGATGTTCCAGTAACTGGGCCAGCACTGATGTGTCTTCCGATTCTCCAGATACTTCAGATAGCAGTAGACCGCCAGCTCTCCGTGTGCCAGTCCCAGAAGGAAGATCTCGTTGGGGAGGGAGAAAAAATGTTTGAGTTTCTGTTGACTGTTCCATCTGTGGAAACGCAATGTTCACCTGTTCCCTTTCCCGGCGGAGCAGTCACTCCACCGTAGCTGTTGTGGATACTTCTCTTTGCCGCCGGTCATACGGCAAACTCGTGGTTGACTTTTTACTTCTTACGGTATAGACTAATTAAAATAAAATTATCTTAATTAGACTAATCGTAGCATAACAAACTTTGTGCCCATTGTCAAGTCTAATTGATAATTCCATACAACAATCAGTCTATTCGGGGTGACCTACCATGCCGGACTATATATTCAAGACTTATCTTGCCGACGGCAGAGAACATTTTCTCTATGGGGAGATTGGGGATAGGCGGGCACAGCTCACCAAAAAAGGCTTTCCGTTTCCGGAAAGCCTGCTGCGGTTATTGTATCTGGACATCTGGGCCTATGACGGGCAAATCAAGCAGTTTGACAAGCTGCTCATGGAGCTGTACCGCACCAGGGAGGAGAAATGTGCCCGGCAGCTCCTTCCGCTGCTGGACGAGCTGGCGGAGCTCCATATCTACTTCCAGTTGCTCCGCCTTGACTGGCGGGCTCGGCTCCGGGAAGCCCGGAGGCGAAACTACGAAAATATCCTTGACCTGCTGCCCCACAAGGAGATCACCCACATCCCCAGCAACATCCATGCCATACAGAACCAGGTGCTGGGCCTGATCCAGAAGGCGCTGGACATGGACGAACGCAAGAGCTCTTTGGACAAAAAGCTGGAGGACTACTACGCCCAGGGGGAGCGTGACCCGCTGAAGGTGTTCCGCTTCCAACCCCAGCTCATGGATTTTGAGCAGGCGGAGGGCCATGGCTTTGTGGAGGTTCTGTGTCCCAGGAGCATCTACGACCTCATCGACTTCAGCGTGCGGGAATGTATTAAGCAGGAGATCAAAATGCGGGTGTGCAAGAACTGCGGCCATTGGTTCGCCCTCACCGGGCGGACGAACGCGGAATACTGCGAGGTGACCCGGGACAGCAAGGGCCGCACCTGCAAGGAGATCGGCGCCATCGCCCTGTGGAACAAAAACAAGAGCGAAGACGAGGTCTTCAAGATCTACCGCAGAGAGTACAAAAAGCGCTTTGCCTGGATCAAGGCAAAGCGGATCGACCCGGCGGTGTTCTACGAGTGGAGCGCCAAGACTCGGGAGAAAAAAGACGCCTGTGAGCGAGGGGAACTTACCCTGAAGGAGTTCCAGGCGTGGCTGAAGCGGTCATGAGAAACGCAGAACCGGAGCTGACCCAAACGGTCAGCCCCGGGCTCTATTGATTCTATGCGGCGCAATTTTAGAGAGACTTCGCTCTCATTTCCGGTACTAAAAATAATTCATTGCCCTATGCAGATGAGTATGTTATTATAATGAAATCAAAAGCATCAGACAGTGTCTTTTCCGGGAATCATGCATGAGGTGGGTGAAAGGGATGCTCAATATTGCGGTCATTGAGGACAACGACCGGGATGCAAAAATACTGGAGCAATGCCTGACACGATATGCCACACAGAACCATCTCCAGTTCCAGGTCGCGCACTTTTCCAGCGCCCTCAAGTTCATCAACGCCTACAAGTCCAACTACGACCTGATCTTCATGGACATTGAGATGCCGCTGATGTCCGGCATGGAGGCGGCGAAGGCCCTCCGGCAGATTGACCGGGGTGTGACTCTGGTGTTCGTGACCAACATGGTGCAGTATGCCGTAGAGGGCTACGCCGTGGAGGCGTTCGATTACATCCTGAAGCCCATCAACGACTATGCGTTTGATCTGAAGCTCAAGCGGATCCTGTCTCATGTAGGCAGCCAGGCAGAGGAGCGGATCGTAATCCGGACGGGGGGAGAAACCGTTGGCCTGCCGGTACGGAAGATCTGCTATGTGGAGGTGGACGGGCACTATCTAAATTGGCATACCCAGGATCAGATATACCGGTCTCTGGGAACCCTCAAGTCCATTGGAGAGCAGCTGCCTGAGAGCTTTTGTGCCATCAGCCGGTGGCATGTGATCAATATGCAGTATGTCAGTAGCGTAATTGGGGATGATGTGCTGGTGAAGGAGGAGAAATTGCACATCGGCCGCTCCTATAAGCAGCAGTTCTTACAGGCATATGCGGAATATATGGTAGGTGGGACATAGCAGATGGAAGAGTTTTTCTTGACATATGTAGAAAACCTGATGTGCTGTATCCTGTTTTTTGCTAATTTTCCTCGGAGGAAGCACTTCCCTGCCTATTTTCTCTCCCTGGCGGTTCTCGCCGGCGGCGTTCTGAGTGTGGTCGGCCACGTACTGTCGATTTCAAATTTTCTGGTGTTCATTTACTATCTCCTCGAGTTCTGTGTGCTCCTGGTGATATTCCATTTCTGCTTCCGATCCAGCTGGGAGCAGGTTCTGTGCTGTGTCAGTGCGGGACGGGCTACTCAGCACCTGATTTACCAGATATTACAGTTGATTGGCCTGGAGATAGACCCCGCCGCATATGTGGTCGTCAACTCCTGGGGATACATCTTGGGGGCGCTCCTGACCTATGTGCCGTTCTGCGTAGCCGCCTATGTGCTGTTTGCCCGGAAGATCGGCGTCTTTGACTTCGACTACGAGAAGGGCGAGTTCCACATGCGGGCGGGCCTGCTCAGCGCGGTGATGGTGCTGGTCTGCGTGGGGATTACCCGGCTTGTGAAGAGTGTTGAGGATCGCCCCGAGAGCGCTGCCATCGCGGAGAGCCTGTACGCCATCATCTGCTGCCTGCTGTGCCTGACCATGCTGTTTGAGCTCAACCGGCGGGCCAAGCTGACCAAGGAGATGGAGATGGTGCGCATGCTGTGGAAGGAGGACAGCAAGCAGCTGGCCGAGCGGAAGGACGCCATCGAGCTGATCAACATGAAGTGCCACGACATCCGGCACAAGCTGGAGGACTACCACCTGTCCCTGACCAACGACGAGGAGAAGGAGATCAAGTCCCTGATCCAGATTTACGACCAGACATACCGGACCGGCAACCAGACCCTGGATGTGCTGCTGGCCGATCGGATACTCCTGTGCGAAAAGGACCATATCCAGCTGAGCTTTTTGGGGGACGGGGAATGCCTGAACTTCCTCACGGAGTCGGAGATCTTCTCCCTGTTCAGCAACGCCCTGGGGAACGCAGTGGAGGCGTCCCGGAACCTGGAGGAGGCAAAGCGCCAGATCAGCATCATCGTCAAGCGCAGCGGCGACCTGGTGTCCATCAGCGTGACAAACTACTACCAGGGCGAGCTGCGGTTTGAGGACGACCTGCCCGTGACCACCCGGCCCGACCCGGAGGATTTCCACGGATACGGCCTGAAGAGTATGCGAGCCATCGCCCGGAAGTATGGCGGCCGTCTGAAGGTCAAGGCGGAGGACGGCGTGTTCAGCCTGACCATCTGGCTGGTGGACAATCAGACGCAGTAGAAAACAACAAAATCCCCCATTTCCCGAAAGAAGGCCCTTGGGCCTTCTTTTTTGCAGTTCGTGCAAAATAAATGCGGCCTGTGCAGGAATGATTGTGAAGAATGGCGATGTTGGGTATAATCAAAACCGGTCGAACGTGAACCACACTTTCAAGGAAGAAAGGAAGGAGAGTCTCTATGAAGAAGAAGCGCATTGTCCCCTTGCTGCTCTCGACAGCCATGCTTGTCTCCCTGCTGCCCTCCTGTTCCCAGCCGGAGGACACACCTTCCCCCACCCCCACGGGGGAGGCCGCGGTGGAGGACGGCTACATCCCCGCCCCCTATACCGCCGACGCCAGCCAGTCGCCCACCGAATATGTGGCTCCTGTGTTCTACCACAACGAGGACGGCCTCACCATCAGCGTCACCTACAACGGCGTGATCGCGGAGGGCGGCCAGTACTTCCGCGACAGTGACAACGACCAGGAGCTGGACCCCTTTGAGGACTGGCGCCTGTCCACCGAGGAGCGGGCCGCCGACCTGCTGGGCAAGATGACCCAGGAGCAGCGCATCGGCCTGCTGAAAAATCAGCTGACCAGCAACCCGGCCGCCACTTCCGCCGAGGAGGTGTACGATGAAAACGGGGACGTGATTCTGGACCAGTTGGTCGGTTTCACCGAGGACAGCGAATCCTACAATGCCCAGGAAGTCCTGGACAACTACGTCCGCTCCGGTGTCATCCGGCAATATACCGATACGGAGACCGGCGCCCTGTTCAACAACGCCCTGAACATGCTGGCCGAGTATGTGGGTGCTGTCAATGGCGAGGTCACCATCCCCTATATGCTGATCTCCAACCCGATGCTCAGCGGCTACCCCTATGAGATCGGTTTCGCCGCGGCGGTTGCCGGCGACGGAAATACCGACGCCCTTCAGGCGTGGGCGGAAACCGAGGCTACCATCTGGGACGCCAAGGGCATCCACCAGATGTACGGCCCCCAGATCGACCTGGTCACCGACCCCCGCTGGACCCGCAACAACACCACGTACGGAGAGGATCCGGAGCTCATGGCTGACATCGCCACCGCCCTGGTGACCGGCTTCCAGCACGGCACCGACGGCGTGCAGCCCGGCGATGTGGCCGTGATCATGAAGCACTTCCCCGGCGACGGCGCGGCGGAGAACGGCATGTCCAGCCACAATATTGGCGGCCAGTGGCGCATTTACAGCACCGAGGGCTCCCTGGAGAAGTACCACCTGTCCGGCTTCCAGGCGGCCATCGACGCGGGCGTGACCGGCGTCATGCCCAGCTACTCCCGCCCCGCCACCGACGCCCGCAGCCAGCCCCAGACCGTGGACGGCGTCCTGATCGAGCCGGAGGAGCTCGCCAGCGCCTATAACCCCACCATCCTCCAGACCCTGCTGAAGGACATCATGGGCTTTGACGGCTTTGTCAACTCCGACTCCGGGATTATCACCCAGGGGATTGACTACGGCGCTGAGGATATGACCCCGGCGGAGCGCTATGCCGCCGTCATCAACGCCGGCACGGACGTGATCGGCGATGAAATGGCCGGGGCTGTGGATTACACCGATGTCACCGAGGCCGTCACCTCCGGCCTGGTCACCGACGAGGCCTTTGACCGCGCCACCACCAACCGCATGAAATCCTGGATCGACCTGGGCATGTTCGACAACCCCTACCGCGACCCCGCCGAGAGCAGGGCCGTGGGTGAGCAGTACGCCGATACGATGGAGAATTACCAGACCGAGTTCAACCAGAAGTCCGTGGTCCTGATGAAGAACTCCGACAGCGCCCTGCCCCTGGCGGACGCGGGCGACGAGGGCCTGAACATCTACATCCGGAAATTCACCGGCACCGGCACCGATAACACTGTTTCTGAGGAGCTCGCTTTTATGGGCTATACCGGGACGGACGACCATGACACCGCCGGCGGGCTCGCCGCCCTGGGCTACAACGTGGTGGAGGACTACAACGAGGCCGATGTGGCGATCCTGATGGTGGAGCCCGCGGCCATGTCCTGGAATAACGACTCCCTGCACGTGCTCGACCTGGTGGAGGATCAGGAGTCCCCGGAGTATGACACCACGACCGGCGAAAAGACCGGTGATACGCTTCCCGTCACCACCGTGGCCGATATCGACGAGCTCTGGGAGATCGCCGACGCGGTCCACGCCAACGGCGGCAAGGTCATCGGCACCATCGACATCACCAGCCCCTGGATCTTGACCAACCTGGAGCCCTACTGCGACGCCCTGCTGGGCGGGTTCGGCACCTCTACCCAGGCCCTTATCGATGTGATCACCGGCGAGTACAGCCCCACCGGCAAGCTGCCCGTGACCATGGTCTCCTGCTATGAGGTCATCGCCGTGAATGAGGTGACCCTGGAGGACGGCAACACCTATGACATCTGTGTCTCCCCCAACGACGTGCCCGGCTACGACAAGGAGCAGTACATGGATCCCGAGGTGCTGGCCCAGTCCCCCTCCGGCTCCTACGCCTATCAGGACGCGGACGGCAACTTCTACTGGTTCGGCTTCGGCCTGAGCTATTAACCTTCGGGTTCCCCATTGTTCCTTCTCCCCCTGTAATCCGCGAGGGGCAGGCCCTGGCATCAAGGGGGGCCTGCCCCTCTGTGACTGTCTGACCACACAACCATACTTTATAAACCGGAAAAAGGAGAGCATCACCCATGAAGAAACTGTCCAGCTTGCTCCTGGCGTGCGCCATGCTGCTGGCCCTGGCGGCCTGCGGCGGCGGCACCACCAATGAGACCCCCGCCGCTGATACCCCGGCGTCCGAGACTCCTGCCTCGGAGACTCCCGCCGCCGAAGCCCCCGCAGAATCCGGGGAGCCCGCCGCCGCCCCCGACCCCAGCGCCCCCGTTACCCAGCTCTATTACAGCAGCGACGTGGCCGAGCTGGAGGGTGCCTGGACCCTGGCCCAGGTGTATGCCAACGGTGAGACCTTTGACGCGGCGGTGGACGCCGCCGCCTTCACCATCACCTTCTCCCTGGACCCCTCCGAGCTGGTGGACCAGGCCGCCTATACCCACAACCAGGTCTACAACCTGACCGGCGACCTGACCTTCGGCGTGGCCGCCATCAACGACGCCCTGTCCGCCGACGGCCTGGACGGCTACCGGGGCTCCACCAGCTGGTCCGACTTCCCCCAGGGCCAGGTGATGGTGGAGGGCGAGTTCTATCAGCAGCCCGGCCCCGCCACCATGCGCTTCCAGGACGTGGACGCCTACGGCCTGTTCCTGAACCAGCTGGCCGCCGGCGCCCCCGCCGACGTGGACACCACCGAGCGGAACCTCATCCTCGGCCTCAACAACCAGGGCCAGCTCCTGCTGGGCGCCAGCGAGGAGCACCTGGAGCGCCCCGGTGAGGAGGGCGACTGGACCTACTGCCTGATCTTCGATAAGGCCGCGTGACCGGTCATCGCACCGTCTCACAACCGGCCAATTCCCAACCGGCCAGGAGTATTCTCCTGGCCAGTTTCCGAGAGGAGCGATTTTCATGATGACCAGCAAGAAAGCACCCGGCTTCTACGCCGGTATGCTCGCCTGCGTGCTCGCCATTGCCGCCGCCGTCTGCTACGGCGTGGTATTCCCCGGCATCGAGTACAAGGAGCAGGTATTTGACATCCGCATCTGCGTGATCCTGGCGGCCGCCGGCATTCTCGCCGCCGTTCTGCTGCTGGCGGGGGAGCGGACCGCCGGCTTTGCCCCCGCCCTCTTGTGCCTGGGCAGCGGCGTGGCCCTGATGCTGTTTATCAACATCGCCATCTGGCCTGTTTCAGATACCATTTACGGCATCGAGCCCTTCCCCCAGATCACCCAGCTGGTGGTCTGCGCCGCGCTGATTGCCGCCGCCCTGGTGGTGGGCGAGATCGCGCTCTATCTGAGAAAGTACCGGCCCGCCTGACGGGTACAACGCGCAGAGAGGAGGAACTTCCATGAAATCCTCAAGGAAAAGACTTCTGAAGAAAATTTTCGCCAACGTCACCGTGGGCCTGTTCATCGTGGCCTTCTTCGGCAACAGCATCGCCGGGCAGTTCTCCGGGCAGATCAACAGCTTCCTGGGCACCTCCACCACTCAGATCGTGGGAGAGGACGCGGGGGAGTATGTGCGCTACTACGAGTCCGAGTTTGGCTCCATCGCCGAGCTGAAGGCCGCCGGCCTGGCAAAGGCCGAGGAGGTGGAGGCCGAGGGCGCGGTGCTGCTGAAAAACAACGGCATCCTGCCCCTGACCAGCCCCGAGGTCTCCCTGTTCGGCGCCACCGCCACCTCCCCCGTCTACGGCGGGACCGGCTCCGGCGCGGTGAACACCGCCGACGCCCCGTCCTATGTGGACGCCCTGACCGAGAGCGGGCTGACCGTCACCAACACCGCCCTTCTGGACTGGTACCAGGAGGAGGAGTACGGCCGTGACTTCTCCAGCAGTGGCGAGGAGATCAACGAGGCCCGCTGGAACTCCATCGTGGAAAGCGACGCAGCCGGCACCTTCGGCAACGGCGAGGTGGCCATTTTCGTGGTGGGCCGCGTGGGCGGTGAGGCCAACGACCTCAAGAGCACCGGCCACATCGACGGCGGCGCCAACCCCCTGGGCGCCGACGTGAGCGCCAACTCCGACTACCTGATGCTCAACCGTAATGAGATTGGCATTCTGGAAGGCCTGAAGGCCATGAAGGACGCCGGGGAGATCAGCGGCATTGTGGTTGTGATCAACAGCGCAAACCCCATCTCGGCGGCCTTCCTGAATGACGAGGCCTACGGCATCGATGCCGCCCTCTGGATCGGTTCGGTGGGCCAGACCGGCCTGTACGCCGTGGGCGACATCCTTGCCGGTACGGTGAGCCCCTCCGGCTCCCTGCCAGACACCTGGTGGACCAACAACCTGCTGGATCCCGCTATGGCCAACTTCGGTGTCTATACCTACACCAACGTCGGCGACTACAGCTACGCCTCCAGCCCCTCCAAGTTTACCAGCTACGTGGTCTACCAGGAGGGCATCTATGTGGGCTACCGCTATACGGAAACCCGCTATGAGGACGCCGTCCTGGGCACCGCGGGCGTGGGCGACTATGTCTACGACGACGTGGTAGCCTACCCCTTCGGCTACGGTCTGAGCTACACCACCTTTGAAATGAGTGATATGCGGGTGGAAAAGACCGGCGAGGGCATGGAAACCGAGTACACCGTGACAGTCACCGTGACCAACACCGGAGACACGGCGGGCAAAAAGGCCGTCCAGATCTATGCCCAGAAGCCCTATACCGATTATGACCGCCAGAACCAGATTGAGAAGGCGTCGGTGGAACTGGTGGGCTACGGCAAGACCGCTCTGCTGGAGCCCGGCGCCAGCGAGACCGTGACCGTCAGCATACCCGAGTACTTCCTCACCAGCTATGACGCACTGGGCACCGGCGTGTACATCCTGGACGAGGGGACCTATTATCTCACCGCAGCCGATAACAGCCATGCGGCCATCAATAATATCCTTGCGGTCAAGGGCTATACCACCGCCGACGGCATGACCGCCGAGGGTAATACAGCCCTGGTTTACGAGACTGCGTACGACTTTGACGCGGAGACCTACGCCTCCGCCTACGGTACCGGCAGTCAAGTCACCAGCCTATTTGCTGCGGCGGATGTCAACCGCTATGAGGACAAAGGGGATAACAGCGTCACGTATCTCTCCCGCAGCGACTGGGAGGGCACCCTGATGCTCTGGGGCGACACCGATGCTGACGGCGAGAATGACAACTATGTGCGCCTATCTATGACCGACCAGCTGTATGAGGACACCATCCTGGACGGGGCAGACCTCCCTGCCGACGACGGCGATTGGCCCGAAATGGGGTCCACCGATACCAACTACAATCTCATCCATCTGCTGGAAGACGAGAACGGCGAGGCCATACCCTATGACGACCCCATATGGGAGGATCTGCTGGACCAGCTGACCTACTCGGATCTGTCCCGCCTATGTGCTGTGGGCCTGCGGATGACCGTCTCCCTGGAGTCCATTGGCAAACCGGAGACCCTGGATCACAACGGCCCCTCCGGTGTGACACAGCCGTACTCTTCTGGAGCCAATGGGTATGCCAACCAGACCAACGACCCAGACAAGGATATGACCGGGACCTGCTATCCCTGCAACGGCATCGTGGCCGCTACCATGAATGACCAGCTGGTGCAGGAGATGGGCGAGCTCATCGGCGAGGACGCCATGTGGGCCGGATATGCCGGCATCTACGGCAGCGGTCTGAACATCCACCGCACCCCATACGCCGGCCGTGTATTTGAGTACTACTCCGAAGACGGCATCCTCACCGGCCTGATCGATACCTATGAAACTATCGGCATCCAGTCTAAGGGTGTCTATGTGTACAACAAGCACTTTGCGCTCAACGAGCAGGAACTGCAGCGGCAGGGCCTGGCCACCTGGTGCAATGAACAGGCCATGCGAGAGATCTACCTGCGGGCCTTTGAGCTGCCTATCGTGGACGCCGGCGCGAAGTGTGTCATGACCGCCTTCAACCGCATCGGTGCGGTGTGGTCCGGCGCATGTCACGAACTGCTCACCGATTGGCTCCGGGGCGAGGCCGGCATGACCGGCTTTGCGGTAACCGATATGTACGAGGGCGACTATATGAGCAAGCCCCATGAGGTGCTGGCGGGCAACGACATCCCCGACAACTTCCCCGGCACCACTGGCACAGGTGGAACCACCACAACCACCGGTGATCTGGGTGTCGAGTTTGCAGAATATGGCCCCGATGGGGCCACTCCAAACGCTCCGCTGGCCCGAGCAATGCGTGAGTCCGCCCACCGGCTTCTGTACACGGTGCTCCACTCTCGGGGCATGGACGGCATCGGGGTCCACACCAGCATTGTGGCCGTCACCCCCTGGTGGCAGATGGCACTCAATGTGGCGCAGATCGTGCTTGCAGTGCTGAGTGCCGCCGCTGTGGCGCTGTTGGTCGTGGACATGGTTCCCCGTAAGAAAAAAACCTAAATTCTGTATTCTGTTTGTGACGGGCGTAGCCGCCCGGAATAGTCACTGCCGGCGGGGCTCGGCATTCAACGCCGGGCCCTGTACGGCAAATATGTCAGGAAAGAGGTGAGGAGAAATGACGCGAGCATATATCAGCTTGAACGGGGAATGGACCTTTCACGGGCCGAATGGGAGCGTAGAGCAGGTGAACATTCCCCACACCTGGAATGGGAAAGACGGCCAGGACGGCGGAAACGACTACTGGCGTGGTACCTGTACTTACGAAAAGAACTTCCGCCAGCCGGAGTTTGATTCGGAGAAGCAGCGGGTGTATCTGGAATTTCAGGGGGTCAACTCCACGGCTGACGTAGAGATTAACGGGAACTTGGCGGTTCACCATGACGGAGGGTATTCCACCTTCCGGGCGGACATTACCGAGATGCTCCAGGAGGAGAACCGCCTCACAGTCCGTGTGGACAACAGTACGAACGACAGAGTATACCCCCAGAAGGCAGACTTTACCTTCTACGGAGGCATCTACCGGGACGTAGCTCTAATTGTAGTGAGCCAGAACCATTTTGACCTGGACTACTTCGGTGGCAAGGGCATAAAGATCACCCCGAAGTTGGAGAAAGGCTGCGGAAAAATCCATGTGGAGACCTTTGTGACCGGGACCGGGACAGTGGAGATTTCCCTTTTGGATGCAAAGGGAAACCAGGTGGCGTCCGGAGAGGGGCAGGATATCATTTTGGACATTCCCAATGCCCATCTGTGGAATGGTTTGGAAGATCCCTATTTGTACAGGGCTGTGGCCCGGCTGGTGAAAAGCGGTGAGGTGGTGGATCAGGTGGAGGACCACTTCGGCGTGCGAGTGTTTGAGGTGGATCCGAAAAAGGGATTTTTCCTCAACGGCCGCTCCTACCCCCTGCGCGGGGTGTGCCGGCACCAGGACCGGCCGGGGATCGGCAACGCTATTAGTCAGGCTATCCATGAGGAGGATATGGCCCTCATCCGGGAGATCGGGGCCAATACTATCCGTCTGGCCCACTACCAACACGACCAGTATTTCTACGATCTGTGCGACAAGTATGGCCTCATTGTCTGGGCTGAGATTCCATATATCTCAGAGCATATGCCCAGCGGCAGAGAAAACACCATCAGTCAGATGACCGAGCTTATCGTCCAGAACTACAACCACCCCTCCATCGTGTGCTGGGGCGTGTCCAATGAGATTACCATCTCCACCAAAAACAAGAGGGACATGCTGGATAACCACAGGGCGCTGAATGACCTGTGCCATCGGTTGGATCCCACCCGGTTCACTACCTTGGCGTGCTACGCTATGTGTGGCCCATTCAACCGCTCGGCCCACATCACGGACGTCGTATCCTGGAACCTCTATCTGGGCTGGTACGTACCAGGGTTGTGGCTCAACGACATGTGGGTGAAATTTTTCCACACAGTCTATCCAAACAGGTGCCTGGGCTTTTCAGAGTACGGGTGTGAAGCCATGCCCAACCTCCATGCATCCCATCCCCGCCGTGGTGACCATACGGAAGAGTACCAGTGCGTGTACCATGAATACATGCTACGCTTCTTTGACCGGAATCCCTGGATGTGGGGCACCCATGTGTGGAACATGTTTGATTTCGCCGCCGATGCCCGGGATCAAGGGGGGGAGCCCGGGATGAATCACAAGGGACTGGTAACCTTTGACCGAAAGACACGAAAGGACAGCTTCTACGCGTACAAGGCGTGGTGGAGCAAGGAACCCTTCGTGCATCTGTGCGGGAAGCGGTATGTGGACCGGCCGGAGTCTGAGACTATGGTGAAGGTGTACTCCAATCAGCCCTCCGTATCCCTGTACGTCAACGGGAAACTGTTCTCTGAGCAACGGGGGGACAAGGTATTTACTTTTCGGATACCTCTGGGCGAGGGCGAAACCCGGCTGGAGGTTCACTCCGGCGAGCTGACGGACAGCGCTGTGCTCCGGCGGGTGGACGAGCCTAACCCGGCCTACACTCTGGTCAAGCATAAAAAAAGCCAGAACTGGGTGTGATCCCGGTGCCCGCCGGGCATGCTGCGATCTTCGTCCCTGTGCGGGCAAAACTAAGATGAAGGAGCTTGAGCTTTTATGAAACAGGATTCCGCGCCTTCTTCCGGGCTGAACCGGGCGAAACCCTATCAACTGGTACTGTTTCCCCTAAATAATGGCGCCACCAATGTCTATTATGTGCTGATCCTGTCTTATGTGGCCACCTTCGGCAGTGCTGTGTTGGGCCTTGCTATCGCATTCGCCTCTATCATGGTGACGGCCATGCGGGTACTGGACGCTGTCACAGATCCTATTATCGGTGCCTTGATGGACAAGACCAACGGAAAATTTGGCAAATTCCGTCCCTTCATGGTGAGCGGCAGCGTTATCATGGCGGCATCCGTGATCTGCCTGTATGTGCTCACCCCCTTTGTGCCGACTAACATGATGTGGCTGCGATATGTGCTCTTTGTGGTATTCTACGCCATCTGGGCCATCGGATACGCCTGTCAGACCTCGGTGACCCGGGCGGCCCAGTCGGTGCTGACCAATGACCCTAAGCAGCGCCCCCTATTCACCGTGTTCAACACGGTGGGCTCCCTGCTGGGCATGGGAGTTATCCAGTTCCTTGGCCCCATCCTGGCAGGGGATGGGATGCTTGGTGACTATAACCAGACCTGGTTTGCCGTGATGACCCCTATCGGGATTGTAGTCTCGGTGGTGCTTACCATCCTGGCCATCATTGGCATTTGGGAGAAGGACCAGCCCAAATACTTCGGTATCACAGGAGAGAAGACTGAGAAGGTCAAGATCTCCGAGTACTGGGAGATCATCAAGCACAACAATCCCATTCAGCGCCTGATGGTGGCCGGTGCCGGATGCAAGCTGGCCCTATCCATCGCCACCAATATGACGGTACTTATCATGCTCTACGGCTGTATGATGGGCAACTACGACAACCTGTACCTGCCCATGATGATTCTGGGCTATGTGTTTGCGGTTCCCTTCTTCCTGCTGACCGTACGTACCGCCCAGAAGAAAGGCCAGAAGGCATCTCTGGTGCGTTATGTGGGCGTGGCATTGGTCTGCTACGTGGGTGTGCTGGTACTGCTGCTACTGTGGAGGCAGGGAGATCCGGCCTTCAACTTCTCCATCTATGAGGGAACCCTATTCGGGCCGGACTTCAGAATCTCAATTAACCTCTACACGGTGTTGTTCATCTTGTTCTTCGGCATTGGTTACGGCGCCTACTACGCTACGGCGGATATGCCCATACCCATGGTGGCCGACTGCGCCGACTACGAAACCTACCGCTCCGGCAAGTTCATCCCCGGTGTCATGGGTACCCTGTTTGCCCTGGTGGATAAGCTGGTGTCGTCCTTGAGCGCTACGGTCGTTGGACTTGCGGTTAGCTTCATTGGACTGGATGTGCTGCCTACGAAGAGCACACCTTACGTGCCCGGTATGAATATTGTGGTTATCGTCCTGTTCTGTATCATCCCCATGGCCGCTTGGCTAGCCACCCTGATTGCCATGCGGAAGTACACCCTCACCGGGGAGCGGATGCGGCAGATCCAGGCGGTGAACTCCGCCCGGAAAGAGGCAGTGGCGAAAGGCATGAGTCTGGAGGAGGCCATGCGCACCATCACCGACGAGACGGTGCCCAAATAATGTAGAATCAGCGGAAATTCTCTGGGAGCAGGCCCACAGGGTCTGCTCCCGAGGGACTTGCCGATACCGCAGAATCAAGGAGAAGGGAGGGGCCGGATATGAAAGGCTTCGTAGAGGATCCGGATTTTCTTTTGGGCACCGGGACAGCCGTGGAGCTGTACCACGGCTGGGCGGAGCGGATGCCCATTGTGGATTACCACTGCCACATTGACCCCAAGGATATCTGGGAGGATCGACACTTTGAGGATCTTTCCCAAGTGTGGCTGAGGGGAGACCACTATAAGTGGCGGCTTATGCGCTCCAACGGCGTACCAGAGGAGTTCATCACCGGAGAGCGAACGGGACGGGAAAAATTCCAGAAGTTTGCCGAGATGCTGCCCCGAGCCATTGGAAACCCGATGTACCACTGGTGTCACCTGGAACTGAAGAACTACTTCGGCTACACGGGTGTCCTGAACGGGGAGACAGCGCAGCGAGTGTGGGATCTGTGCAACGAAAAATTGCGCAGCGACCCGGCCATGAGCGTCCGGGGGATGATTTGCGGCAGCAATGTGGCCATGGTGGGCACCACAGATGACCCGTGTAGCGACCTGGCCTGGCATGAGAAACTCTCAGCGGACGGGAGTTTTGCGCCCAAGGTGCTGCCCAGCTTTCGGCCGGATCCAGCGGTGAATCTACACAAGGCGGGCTTTGCCGACTACCTCCGGAAATTGGAGGAGACGGTCGGACGAGAGATCTCCACGGTGGAAGATGTGCGGCAGGCTCTCAGTGTGCGTATCGCCTTTTTTGATGCCCACGGCTGCCGCTCAGCGGATCACGGCCTGGACTACGTGATGTTCCGGCCGGCCAGTGACATGGCGGCTACCGCCGCGCTGCGCAAGGCTAGGGCGGGGGAGCCTCTGACCCGGGAGGAAGCGGAGGGCTACCAGACCGCCCTGCTGCTCCATTGTGCCCGGGAGTATGCCCGGCTTGGATGGGTCATGCAGCTCCACTTCAGCTGCATGCGTAACCCCAATACCAAGATACTAAAGACCCTGGGGCCGGACACCGGCTTTGACTGCATGGCCGTCACTGACAGCTGCTCCGCCACTTACCGCCTGCTGGATACCCTCGAACAGGAGGCCAGCTTGCCCAGGACAGTGTTGTACAGCCTGAATCCAGCGGACAACGCCTGGATCGATACCCTGCTAGGGGCATTTCAGAGCCCAGAGATACCGGGGAAGATCCAGCACGGCAGCGCCTGGTGGTTCAACGACCACAAGGCGGGGATGACCGAGCACCTGACCAGTCTGGCCAACCTGGGCGTGCTGGGGAACTTCATCGGTATGCTCACCGACAGCCGGAGCCTATTGAGCTACGCTAGGCACGAATATTTCCGGCGGGTGCTCTGTGACCTGCTGGGCCGCTGGGTGGAGAACGGGGAGTACCCCCGGGACATGGAAACCCTGGGCGGCCTGGTACAGGATATCTGCTGCCACAACGCGAAGCGGTATTTCAACCTGTAATTTTTTGAAAAGGAGGAGAGCGGCATGAAGCTCTCATTCCGCTGGTACGGAAAGAGCGATCCCATCCCGCTGGAGTATATCCGCCAGATCCCGGGCATGAGGAGCATCGTCACCGCAGTGTATGACGTTAAGCCCGGGGAAGTGTGGCCGGAGGAGAGCCTGGCTGGACTGAAGAAGGACTGTGAGGACAACGGCCTCCTGTTCGACGTGGTGGAGTCCATCCCGGTTCATGAGGACATTAAGCTGGGCCGGGGAGATGTGGAACGGCTGCTGGAGGTCTACTGCGAGAATATCCGCCGCTGCGCCAAGTACGGCGTGAAATGCGTGACCTACAACTTTATGCCGGTTTTTGACTGGACCCGGACCCAGCTGGACAAGAAGGGGGCCGACGGCTCCACCAGCCTGGTGATGTACTGGGATCAGATGAAGGGCCTGGATCCCCTGAGGGACGACATCCACCTGCCGGGCTGGGACTCCAGCTATACTCAGGAGGAGGTGCGGGAACTTATCTCCGCCTACGGGGAGCTGGGAGAGGAGGGCCTGTGGTCTAACCTGGAGCGATTTTTGAAAAAAGTCATCCCGGTGGCCGAGGCGTGCGGCGTGAAAATGGCAATCCACCCCGACGATCCCCCATATCCCATCTTCGGTCTGCCCCGCATCATCACCTGCGAGGCCAACCTGGATCGGGTTTTGAAGCTCATTGACAGCCCGGCCAACTGCCTGTGCCTGTGCACCGGCAGTCTGGGCTGCGCGAAGAGCAACGACGTGGTGGCAATGGTGCGCAAATACTCCGCCATGGGCCGCATCGCCTTCATGCACATCCGCAATGTGAAGATCCTGGAGGACGGCTCCTTTGAAGAGCGGGCCCACCTGTCCTCCTGCGGCAGCCTGGACATGTACGAGATCGTGAAGGCCCTGGTGGAAACTGGGTTCGACGGCTATGTCCGCCCGGATCACGGCCGCATGATCTGGGGGGAGACCGGCAAACCGGGGTACGGGTTGTACGACCGGGCCTTAGGCGCGGCCTACATCAACGGCCTGTTTGAGGCATGTGAAAAGGCGAACCAATAACCTTTTTGTGAGAAAGGGGCTCTGAACAATGATAGAACTTCCTCTGAGCGTAGACTTTACTGGCAAGGTTGTGGTGGTCACCGGCGCGGGCGGTGTGCTGTGCGGCGAGATGGCCCGGGCCTTTGCTCAGGCGGGGGCCAAGGTGGCCGCTCTGGATCTGAACGAGGAGGCGGTGAAGAAACTCTCCGGCACGTGCAGGGCCGAAGGCCTTGTCTGCGAGGGTTACAAGGCTGATGTACTAGATCCGGAGGCCCTGGCTGAGGTTCACGCCCAGGTATGCAGGACTCTTGGGCCCTGTGACATCCTTATCAACGGCGCCGGCGGGAATAATCCCCGGGCGACCACGGACAATGAGTACCAGCACGAGGCCAAGCCCGGTCAGAAGACCTTCTTTGATCTGGACACCAACGGGGTGGACTTTGTATTTAAACTGAACTTCCAGGGCACCCTGCTGCCCACCCAGGCCTTTGCCAGGGATATGGTGAAACGGGGGAGCGGATGTATCCTGAACATCTCCTCTATGAACGCATACACCCCGCTGACCAAGATCCCGGCCTATTCCGGCGCCAAGGCGGCCATCAGCAACTTCACCCAGTGGCTGGCTACCTACTTTGCCGGCACCGGCATCCGCTGCAACGCGATCGCCCCCGGCTTCCTAGTGTCTAACCAGAACCGGAAGCTCCTCTTCAATGAGGATGGCACCCCCACCCCCCGCACCGCCAAGATCCTGGCCGGTACCCCTATGGGCCGGTTTGTGGAGAGCAACGAGCTGCTGGGCGGCGTGTTCTTTCTCTGCGACGACAGGGCGGCTAGCGCCATCACCGGCGTGGTTCTGCCCATCGACGCGGGCTTTGCCGCCTATTCCGGCGTATAACCATGGGCAAGCGCATTCTGACCGTCGGCGAGCCCATGGGCCTGCTCATCGCCCAGGAGGAGGGCGGATTGGACGAGGTCAAGCACTTTACCTCCGCCATCGCCGGAGCGGAATTTAACGTGGCCGTGGGCCTCACACGTTTGGGTCATACAGTGGGCTATCTCACCCGGGTGGGAAGAGATCCTTTTGGTCGGCAAATCTGCCGCTATATGAAACAGATCGGACTGGACACCGGCCTCACCCGGGTGGATCAGGGACGGCGCACCGGGTTTATGCTCCAGAGCAGAACCAGCCAGGGTGATCCGGATATTTACTACTTCCGCACCGGTTCCGCCGCCAGCGCGCTGAGTCCGGCGGATGTGACCGGACTTGACCTGCGGGAGTGGGACGCGGTGCATCTGACCGGAATCTTGCCTGCCATCTCCCCCACAGCGCTGGCGGCCAGCTACATGCTGGCAGACAAGGCCAGAAAGGCGGGGGTTCCGGTCTTTTTCGACCCCAATCTGCGTCCACAGCTCTGGCCCTGCCGGGACTCCATGGTGGCCGAGGTCAACGCCCTGGCAGCTCTGGCTGACTACGTCATGCCAGGGGTGGGAGAGGGGGAGATCCTCTGCGGCTCCAAGGATCCTGGAGAGATCGGCCGGTTCTACATGGAGCGGGGCGCTCGGGCGGTCATCGTCAAGACGGGGGCTAATGGGGCAGAGACCTTTACCAGGGCCGGTTCCTTCCGTACCCTGGCGTACCGGGTGGAAAAGATCGTGGACACTGTAGGGGCCGGGGACGGCTTTGCAGTTGGGGTGGAGAGTGCTCTGATGGAAGGGTTGTCGTTGGAACAGGCTGTGGAACGGGGCAGCGCCATTGGCGCCATCCAAATCACATATGCAAGTGATAACGAGGGCCTCCCCACCCGGGACGGGCTGGAGCAGTTCATGGCCCAGACGTCCCGATTCGACAAGACAGGTGAAACAAACAGATAGAGGAAATAAATCATGAATCAGATCATTGAACAGATCTCGCACATCGGCATTGTGCCGGTCATCGCTATCGATGAAGCGGAGAAGGCGGTTCCCCTGGCCAGGGCGCTGGTGGCAGGCGGCCTGCCTGCCGCCGAGGTGACTTTCCGCACCGCCGCGGGGGAGGAGGCCATCCGCCGCATTGCTACTGAGGTGCCAGAAATGCTGGTGGGTGCCGGTACCGTTCTGACCACAGGCCAGGCCGACCGTGCTATCGCTGCGGGGGCGCAGTTTATCGTCAGCCCGGGCTTCAATCCCGCTGTCACCCGCTACGTCATCGACAGAGGCGTGCTCATGATGCCCGGCACCGCTAGCCCCGGCGAGATGGAGCAGGCCATGAGCATGGGACTGGATGTGGTGAAGTTCTTTCCAGCAGAGCAGAACGGCGGCGTGGCCAAGCTGAAGGCCCTGGCCGGCCCCTATACCAATCTGCGCTGGATGCCAACCGGAGGCGTGAACACCAAGAACCTGATGGACTACCTGAGCTTTGATAAAATCGTGGCCTGCGGCGGCACCTGGATGGTTAAAAAGGATCTGATCGAGGGCGAGCGGTGGGACGAGATCACCCGCATCTGCCGGGAGGCGGTTCAGACCATGCTGGGCTTTGAGTTGCGGCACGTGGGCATCAACTGTGATAACGAGGCCGAAGCGGAAAAGACCGCCAGGATCTTCTGCGCGCTTTTCCAGTTGCCCTACAAGCCGGGCAACTCCTCCGTCTTCGCCGGAAGCGTTGTGGAGTGCATGAAGAACCCCTACCCGGGGAAGCACGGACACATCGCCATCGGCACCAACAGTGTGGAACGGGCCATCTACCACCTGGGCCTCCGAGGCGTGACCTTCGATGAGACCACCCGTAAGACCGATGGAGTAGGCAAAACTAAGGCCATCTACCTGGATGGTGAGGTGGGCGACTTTGCTCTACAGTTGACACAAAAATAAGTGCCAAACGGCAGAAATATAGATTGATCAGGAGAAATGATTATGGCTAGAGTCGTCACCTTCGGCGAGCTTATGGTTCGCCTACAACCCTATCACTACGAGCGATTTGTCCAGACCGACCACCTGGAGTTTACCTTCGGCGGCGGAGAGGCCAACGTGGCTGTCTCCCTGGCCAACTACGGAGTGGATGCGGTCTATGTCACTAGACTTCCCACCCACGCGATCGGCCAGGCGGCGGTCAACTCTCTGCGCCGGTACGGTGTGGATACCTCCATGGTTGTCCGCGGCGGAGATCGGGTGGGTATCTACTACAACGAGAAGGGCGCATCCCAGCGTGGTAGCATTTGCATCTACGACCGAGCCCACTCCGCCATCCAGGAGTCCCAGCCCTCCGACTTCGACTGGGACAAGATCTTTGAGGGCGCGGAGTGGTTCCACTTTACCGGCATCACCCCGGCCCTGGGGCCCAATCTGGTGGAGACCTGCCGTCAGGCCTGTAAGGCCGCCAAGGCCCGAGGGATCAAGATCTCCTGTGACCTGAACTATCGTGGCAAGCTATGGACCCGCCAGCAGGCCAAAGAGGCCATGACTGATTTGTGCCAGTATGTGGACGTGTGTATCTCCAATGAGGAGGACGCCAAGGACGTATTCGGCATCGAGGCCGAACGCACCGATATCACCGCCGGCACGTTGAATCATGAGGGCTATAAGTCCGTAGCTAAACAGCTGGCTGATAAATTCGTCTTTGAAAAGGTTGCTATTACTTTGCGGGAGTCCCACTCTGCCTCGGACAACGGCTGGAGCGCCATGCTCTATGATGTGTCCGGTGATGAGTACTGCTTCTCCAAGAAGTACGACCTGCACATCGTGGATCGAGTGGGCGGCGGTGACAGCTTCGGCGGCGGGCTGATCTATGCCCTGCTCAATGGTAAGTCCACCCAAGAGGCGGTAGAGTTTGCCGTGGCGGCCTCCGCCCTAAAGCACGCGATTGAGGGCGACTATAACTTGGTCACTGTGGCCGAAGTGGAGAGGCTGGCTGGTGGTGACGGATCTGGCCGTATCCAGCGCTGAACTGCCAGATGGACTGACTGTGTATGCTCCACAATTCAATTCGTTCTCTACAGTGAGAATCTTCTGCTCTAATATATTTTCATACGCAGACAAGGGGAAGCCCCGCCGGTACCGACGGGGCTTCTCCAATTAGCGTCCACACGGCCGTTCCTTGTTTATAGCGGCGCAGTTTTTGCGCTGCCCGCATCATTTTGATTGACGAAAAGAGATAAGCCCGCTATAATAATGAACAAATGACGTGATGAAATGATAATTGCTCTATTGGGCCTGACTTGGGCAGATCCAGTTATTCCGTTCACGCGGTCACAATCGAAGTGCCTGCCTTCTCGGCTGGTTTGACCACATAGTTAGCCACAGTCGGCGGCGGAACAGGCGGAAACCTTGCATTCAAAGAGTGGCGGAAAGTATGTGGAATAGAGCAGATAGGCCTATAAATCACTAAAATAGATTAGAAAAAGTTCGGTGCTGGCCTTGACGTGCGGGAGGTCACAGGTTCAAGTCCTGTATCGTCCACCAGATTAGCGGGGGACATGACCCACAGAGGTCATGTCCCCCTTATTGTTTTGCGTGGAAAGAGCCGCCCCGATGGGCGGCTCTTTCCACGCCCGTTCACGCGCGCCGGGCGGCCATGTCCACGGCCACCTCCAGGGCGAGGGTGATCATCTGGGTGAAGGAGGTCTGGCGCTCGGTGGTGGAGAGGGCCTCGCCGGTCAGCAGGTTGTCCGAAACGGTGCAGACGGCCAGAGCCCGCTTGCCGGCCTCCGCCGCGTTGCAGTAAAGGGCCGCGCTCTCCATCTCTACGGCCAGCACGCCCAGCCGGCCCCAGGCCAGAGTATCCTCCGTCCGGCGGTAAAAGACATCGGAGCTGAGCAGGTTGCCCACGGCGGTCTCCACGCCCAGGCGGTGGGCCGCCGACACGGCGCTCTCCAGCAGCGTAAAGTCCGCGATGGGAGAGAAGGTGCCGTCCAGCCCGTACTGCCTGGGGTAGTTGGAGTCGGTGCAGGCGGCCTGGCCGAGCACCACATCCCGCAGCTTCAGCCGGGGAGAGATCGAGCCCACGCTGCCCACGCGGATGATGTTGTCCACGTCGTAGGTGTGAAACAGCTCGTAAGAGTAGATGCCCATGGAGGGCATGCCCATGCCTGAGGCCATGACGGACACAGGCGTGTCCCGGTAGGTACCGGTATAGCCCTGTACGCCCCGGACATTGTTGACCAGTTTGGCGCCGTCGAGAAAATGCTCCGCGATGAATTTGGCCCGCAGTGGGTCTCCGGGCATCAGTACGGTCTTTGCAAACGCCCCCTGGGCGGCCTCATTGTGTGGTGTACCCATCGTTCTTCCCCCTTATTTCTGGTGGTTCTATTATAAGCGGCCTAGCCCTTCTTTGCAAGGCGGAGGAGGAAGCTCAGTTGACATTGGGGCGGGATATCATTAAAATAAGAGGGCCATGCCGGCGGCGCGGCGCACGGCTCGACCGGATATGACAATCGACCTGCAGAGAGGAGTCGTCAAATGAAGCAAAAGAGGTGGAAAACGGACGGATATCTGAGGATATTCGCCTCTTATTACCGGCCCCACTGGAAGCTGTTTGCACTGGATATGGTGTGTGCCCTGTGCATCTGCCTGGTGGACCTGGCCTTCCCCATCGTCTCCCGCTTTTCCATGCAGACGCTGCTGCCCGGACAGATGTTCACGGCGTTTTTCGTGGTAATGGCGGTGCTGGCCGGGGCTTACGTGCTCAAGGGGTGCTTTTACTATATCATCACCTACTGGGGGCATCTGCTGGGGGTACGGATGGAGGCCGACATACGGCGGGATCTGTTCTCCCACATGCAGGATCTGTCCTTTTCCTTCTATGACAAAAACCGCACCGGCCAGCTCATGAGCCGGGTCACCGGCGACCTGTTTGAGATCACCGAGCTGGCCCACCACGGCCCGGAGGATCTGTTCATCTCCTCCATCACCATCCTGGGGGCCTTCTGCGTCATGCTCACCATCCGGTGGGAGCTGGCCCTGATCGTATTTGCGGTAATCCCCCTGTTCATCCTGTTCACCACCCTGTGCCGCAAGCGGATGATGCGAGCCTCCACTGAGGTGAAGGCCAAGCTGGCGGGCATTAACGGGGAGGTTGAGTCCTCCATCTCCGGCATGCGTACCGCCAAGGCCTTCGCCAACGAGGCGGCGGAGAGCGCCAAATTCGACCAGGCCAACGACCAGTTCCGGGGGGCCAAGCGGGGCTACTACCGGGCCATGGCCTTCTATCAGTCGGGTATGGAGTTCTTCATGGGCATCCTGTCCGTGGTTGTCATCGCCTTCGGCGGATTCCTGCTCATGCGGGGGCGGATGGATCTCATCGACTTGACCACCTTCTTCCTCTACATCTCCACCTTCATCACCCCCATCCGCAAGCTCTCCGCCTTCGTGGAGCAGTTTATGCAGGGCATGGCGGGCTTCAAGCGGTTTGTGGCCCTGATGCGGGTGGAGCCCGACATCCAGGACGAGCCGGACGCCCAGGAGCTCACCGACGTGAAGGGGGACATCCGGGTGGAGGACGTGACCTTCCGGTATGAGCCCTCCGATCCGCCGGTGCTGGAGCACGTCACCCTCCACGTCCGGCCCGGCGAGACTGTGGCGGTGGTGGGCCCCTCCGGCGGCGGCAAGTCCACCCTGTGCCAGCTCATCCCCCGGTTCTACGATGTCACCGAGGGCCGGGTGCTGGTGGACGGAAAGGACGTGCGCACCCTCACCCAGCACTCCCTGCGGGCCAATATCGGGATCGTCCAGCAGGATGTCTTTCTCTTTGCCGGCACCATCTACGACAACATCCGCTACGGCCGGCCTGACGCCACCGAGGCCGAGATCGTGGAGGCCGCCAAGCGGGCGGAGATCTACGACGACATCCTGGACATGCCCGACGGCTTCCAGACCCAGGTGGGCGAGCGGGGCGCCATGCTCTCCGGCGGCCAGAAGCAGCGGGTGTCCATTGCCCGCATTTTCCTGAAAGATCCGCCCGTCCTTATTCTGGATGAGGCCACCTCCGCCCTGGACTCGGTCACTGAGGCCCGCATCCAGTCCGCCTTTGACGAGCTGGCAAAGGGCCGCACCACCCTCATCATCGCCCACCGCCTGTCCACCATCCGCTCTGCCAGCCGTATTCTCGTCATTGACGGCAACGGCATTCAGGAGGAGGGGACCCATGAGGAGCTTATGGCCAAGGGCGGAGAATACGCACAGTTATATCTTGCGCAGAAATCGGTATCTGTATAGTATAACCTCCCAAAAACGGGACGGCCCTGGCGGGCTGTCCCGTTTTTTGTGCTGCCGTACATAAATGGGGCTTGCAAAAATCGAACAAATGTTGTATACTTAAATCGAACGAAAGTTCTATTTAACCCATTGGGTCTTTTTTTCGACCCAGCCCGTCTATACAGACAGAGCGCGGGACCGGGCCGGCCCGGTCCGGTCTATGGGACAGAGCATGGAGTAAAATCGGTTTGTCAACTGGAAAACCGATGCAGGAGGGAACGACATGGAGACCATCTATTACAGTCTGGATGCCAAACGACTCACTGTCTGCGGAGAAGCCGCGGGCCGCAGGGCCAGCGGCGGGCAGGAGACGGTCTGCTATGCCTTTGTCCCCCGGCCCCGCCGCCCAGTGACGCCTGCGGGCGGGAAGGTGGTGGATTTCACCGCCTACCGGCAGGCCGCCCACCCGGAGGAGTATGCCCCGCGGGAGGAGGCGCCCGGCCGGCCCCGGCCGGTCCGGCGGCGGCGCACGCTGGCGCTGACCGTGGATCTGGCGGCCACTGGCGCGGTGGTTGTGCTGCTGGCGGCGGTGGTGCTGCGCTTTTTCGCGGGATAGAACCGAAAAATTGCCCCGGTGCGGCTCTGCGCACCGGGGCAATTTTGTGCAGAGGGAAAAATATGCAGAAGACTATTGACAAATTGAGTTAGCGGGTGTAAACTCAATTTGTTCTAGGCGGTTAGCATTAGCTAACCGCCTGATAAAAGAAAATTGGTTAGCAGAAGTTAACCTGTAAGGGAGAGAAGCCACGATGATGCCTCTGACGCTGGCAAAGCAGGGCGAGACGGTGACCATTCGGAAGATTACCGGGAAGGATGAGATCCGCCAGCACCTGGCCGAGCTTGGATTTGTGGTGGACGGAACGGTTACGGTGGTCAGCGAGCTGGGCGGCAACTTGATTGTGCAGGTCAAGGACAGCCGCATTGCTCTGGACAGGACTATGGCCAACCGGGTTATGATCTGAGGAGAGGAGACAGAACATGAAGACACTGCGGGATGCAAAGGTAGGAGACACTGTCACGGTGGTCAAGCTCCACGGTGAGGGGGCGGTCAAGCGCCGGATCATGGACATGGGGATCACCAAGGGCGTGGCGCTGCACGTGCGCAAGGTCGCCCCTCTGGGCGACCCCATGGAGCTGAACGTGCGCGGCTATGAGCTGAGCGTGCGCAAGGCCGATGCGGAGATGATCGAAATCGCCTAGGGGGAGCGCTTCCCCGGATACGGCCGCGCCGCCAAAGGCGGCACAGCGGAGCGGTACTGCATCTGTGAATTAGTTATATCAAACTCGCGGAAAAGGAAGGGACTGAGAGGTTATGGAGCTCAAGATCGCGCTGGCGGGGAACCCGAACTGCGGCAAGACGACGCTGTTTAACGCCCTGACCGGTTCAAACCAGTACGTGGGCAACTGGCCCGGCGTAACAGTGGAGAAAAAGGAAGGCAAGCTGAAGGGCCACAAGGAGGTGGTCATTCAGGATCTGCCCGGCATCTACTCGCTGTCTCCGTACACGCTGGAGGAAGTGGTGGCGCGGAGCTATCTGGTGGGTGAGAAGCCGGACGCGATTCTGAACATCGTGGACGGCACGAACATCGAGCGCAACCTGTACCTGACGACGCAGCTCATCGAGCTGGGGATTCCGGTGGTGGTTGCGGTCAACATGATCGACCTGGTGCGGAAGAACGGGGACAAGATCGACCTCGGCAGGCTGGGGGAGGCCCTGGGGTGCGAGGTGGTGAGCATGAGCGCGCTGAAGGGCGAGGGCGGCATGGCCGCGGCGGAGAAGGCCGTGGCGCTGGCCAAGTCCCACCGGGCGGGTGAGCTGCCCCACGTGTTCACGGGCAGCGTGGAGCACGCCATCGCCCACATCGAGGAGTCCATTGCGGGGCTGGTGGACGACCGTTACCTGCGGTGGTACGCCATCAAGGTGTTTGAGCGGGACGACAAGGTGATGGCCCAGTTGAATCTGACGGGTGAGCTGAAGGCCCACCTGGAGGCCCACATCGCCGACTGCGAGAAGGAGCTGGACGACGACGCGGAGAGCATCATCACCAACCAGCGGTACGCGTACATCAACGGGGTTGTGAACAAGGCCGTGAAGAAGAAGGCGGCGGCCCACAGCCTGACCACCTCTGACAAGATTGACCGGATTGTGACCAACCGGATTCTGGCCCTGCCGATTTTCGCGGTGGTCATGTTTGCGGTGTACTATGTGGCCATCGGCACGGTGGGCGACTGGGTGACCGGTTGGACCAACGACGTGCTGTTCGGCGAGATTGTGCCGCCGGCGGTAAGCGGCTGGCTGGAGGGCATCGGCACCGCCCCCTGGCTGCAGGGGCTGATTGTGGACGGCATCATTGCCGGCGTGGGCGCGGTGCTGGGCTTCGTGCCCCAGATGCTGGTGCTGTTCCTGATGCTGTCCATCCTGGAGGATGTGGGCTACATGGCCCGCGTGGCGTTCATCATGGATCGTATCTTCCGCAAGTTCGGCCTGAGCGGCAAGAGCTTTATCCCCATGCTCATCGGCTCCGGCTGCGGCGTGCCCGGCGTCATGGCCTCCCGTACCATTGAGAACGAGCGCGACCGCCGGATGACGGTCATGACCACCTGCTTCGTGCCCTGCGGGGCCAAGATGCCCATCATCGGCCTGTTCGCCGGCGCCCTGTTTGGCGGCAGCGGCCTGGTGGCGGTGTCCGCCTACTTCATCGGCGTGGCGGCCATCATCTTTTCCGGCATCATCCTGAAAAAGACCAAGGCGTTTGCAGGCGACCCCGCCCCCTTCGTTATGGAGCTGCCCGCCTACCACGTGCCCTCTGTGGGCAACGTCCTGCGGGCCACTTGGGAGCGCGGCTGGTCCTTCATCAAGCGGGCCGGCACCATCATCCTGGCCTCCTCCATCATCCTCTGGTTCCTCCAGGGCTTCGGCTTTACCGAGGCGGGCTTCGGCATGGTGGAGGACAACAACACCTCCCTGCTGGCGGCCATTGGCGGCGCGGTGTGCTTCATTTTCCGGCCCCTGGGCTTCGGCACCTGGCAGGCCACCGTGGCCACCGTTACCGGCCTCATCGCCAAGGAGAACGTGGTGTCCACCTTCGGCGTGCTCTTCGGTCTGGGCGCCGATCTGACGGAGGAGGACCCCGGCCTGCTGGCCGCCGTGGGCACCCACTTCACCGCCCTGAGCGCTTACAGCTTTATGATCTTCAACCTGCTGTGCGCCCCCTGCTTTGCGGCTATGGGCGCCATCAAGCGGGAAATGAACAACGCCAGGTGGACCCTGGGCGCCATCGGCTATATGTGCGGCTTTGCCTATGTGGTCTCCCTCATCGTCTACCAGCTCGGCGGGCTTATCACCGGCGAGGTCTCCTTCGGCATCGGCACCATCGCCGCCGCCGCCGCCCTCGTTGGCTTGGTCTACCTCCTTGTCCGCAGAAACAAGTACGACGAGAACACCCTTTCCATTTCCGCCGTCGCCGCCGCGGCCAAGTAAGGAGCGCCTATGAATGCACCAACAATTATCATTGGCCTGATCATTTTGGCCGTGTTTGTGGCCATTGTGGGAAAGGGCATTTACAACCGCCGCCATGGCAAGAGCTCCTGCTCCTGCGGGGGCTCCTGCGGCGGAGGGTGCGGCCACTGCGCCTCGTCCGGGCTGTGCCACCCTGAGAAGCAACCGCCGACACGCCGGGGCGCGGCTGGCGCCCCTTAGTTAAGGAGTCATACATGGAGCTGACCAATACCAACGTACGCTATCTTTTGACCATCTACCACCTCTCGCAGGCCCGGCTGGAGGTGTCCTCCAAGGATATCGCCCAGACCCTGGACGTGTCCCGCGCCTCCGTCACCAGCATGATGTCCATTCTGACAGACAAGCGCCTGGTGACCAAGGAGCGGTACGGCAAGGTACACCTGACCGACGACGGCTGCCGGTGGGCCCGGGTGCTGGCCAGCCAGACGGACAAACTGGCCGAGACGCTGCAAAACCGGATGGAGCTGTCCTATGAGGAGGCGTGGAAGGCCGCCTGCGCGGCAGTCTCCGAGCTGCCCCGCCACTGTTTTGAGCCCATCCATGTTCCAGACAGACAGAGAAAGGAAGTTTTCCAATCATGAAGTGGTATCAGAATCCGAAGGTCCTCTGCTTTGCCGGCGGCGTGGCCGCCGCCCTGGTGGGAGCCAAGGTTGCCAAGTCCCCCAAGACCCGTGAGCTCTGCGTGGCCGGCATGGCCAAGGGCATGAAGCTCCAGCAGGACGCCAGGGTGACCCTCCAGAACATGAAGGAGGACGCTCAGGATCTGTGTGCGGAGGCCAAGCAGAAGGCGGCCCAGGAGACCGCCGAAGAGGCGTAACGCAGCCATGAGATATCGCATCGCATACGACGAGCCCGGCCGCCTTCGGGTGCGCTTCGGCCCGGATGCGTTTACCCAGGAGCAGGGCTACGGCATTGCCGCCCTGCTCCTGGGCCGTCCGGGCGTGCGGGAGGCCGTCACCTGTGCGCTCAATGGCAGCGTGCTGGTGTGCTACGAGGGGGAGGGCCGGGCGGAGGCCCTGGCAGTACTCCGGGGGCTCCGGCGGGACGCCCTGCCGGTGGGGACCGCCGCCGACGATGACCAGCTCCGCCAGGTGGACAGCCAGTTTCTGGGCCGGCTCCTTTCCATGGCCGCCCGCCATTTCCTGAAAAAGTGGTTTCTTCCCTTCCCTGTCCGCTGCGCCGTGACTCTGTGGAACGCGGCGGGCTACTGGCGGGAGGGCCTGAGAAGCCTGGGCGGGGGGCGGCTGGACGTGGCCGTGCTGGATGCGGCCTCCATCGCCGGAGCCATCGCCCGGCGGGAGTGGTCCACCGCCGGCTCGGTCATGTTCCTGCTGGGCCTGTCCGCCCTACTGGAGGACTACACCCGCAAGCGCACCCAGACCACCCTGACCCAGAGCTTGGCCATCCACGTGGACACCGTGTGGCGGGTGGCGGAGGACGGCTCCGAGGAATCCATCCCCATGGGCCGCCTGGCTCTGGGGGAGCGTATCCGGGTGCGCTCCGGCGCCCTGATCCCGGTGGACGGCACTGTCACAGACGGCGACGCCATGGTGAATGAGGCGTCCATGACCGGCGAGCCCCTCCCCGTCCACAAGCGCCAGGGCTCCACCGTCTACGCCGGCACCGTGCTGGAGGAGGGCAGTCTGGTCATCCAGGCCGCGGCCCTGGCCGGCGAGAGCCGGATTCAGCAGATCGTGGGCCTCATTGAGAATTCCGAGGCGCTGAAGGCCGGAGCCCAGAGCCGGGCCGAGCGGCTGGCCGACGCCATCGTGCCCTTCAGCTTTGCCGGGGCCCTGGCGGTGGGCCTGCTGACCCGGAATGTGACCCGGGCCCTGTCCGTACTGATGGTGGACTACTCCTGCGCCATCAAGCTGTCCACCCCCATCTCCATCATCTCCGCCATGCGGGAGGCCTCCGCCCGCCGTATTATGGTCAAGGGCGGCAAATACCTGGAGGCCTTTGCCGAGGCGGATACCATCGTATTCGACAAAACCGGCACCCTCACCGCCGCCTGCCCCCGGGTGGAGGAGGTTCTGGACTTCACCGGCCGGGGGGAGGACGAGCTGCTGCGGTGCGCGGCCTGCATCGAGGAGCACTTCCCCCACAGCATGGCCCGGGCCGTCACCCGCGCCGCCGAGGAGCGGGGCCTCAACCACGAGGAGCGCCACGCCGAGGTGGAGTATGTGGTGGCCCACGGCGTGGCCACCACCCTGGAGGGGGAGCGGGCCCTCATCGGCAGCCGCCACTTCATCTTCGAGGACGAGGGCGTTGCCTGTACCGACGAACAGGCCGGGCGGATCGCCGCGGCCGCCCGCGGCCGTTCGGTGCTCTATCTGGCCATCGGCGGCAGGCTGGCCGGCGTGCTGTTGATCAGCGATCCGCCCCGCCCCGAGGCCGCTGAGGCCATCGCCGCCCTGCGGGCGCTGGGGGTGCGCCGGGTGATCATGCTCACCGGCGACCAGGAGACCGCCGCCCGGGCGGTGTGTAAGCGGCTGGGCATCGACACGTTCCGCGCCCAGGTGCTCCCAGCCGACAAGGCCTCCCTGATCGAGGGCTACAAGGAGGGCGGCAGCAGGCTCATCATGGTGGGCGACGGGGTCAACGACTCCCCCGCCCTGGCCGCCGCGGATGTATCCGTGGCCATGAGGGATGCCTCCGACCTGGCCCGGGAGGTGGCGGATATTACCCTCCTCTCCTCCGATCTGCGGGAGCTGGCCGCCCTGCGCCGCCTCTCCCAGCGGATGCTGGAGCGCATTAACCGCAACTACAGGTCGATTTTGACCATCAACACCAGCCTGCTGGCGCTGGGGATTTTCGGCATACTGCCGCCGACCACCACGGCCCTGCTGCACAATGCCTCTACCATGGCCATCAGCGCCGCCAGCATGCGGCCCTATCTGCCCGCGCCCGGCGGGCGCGGGGCCCAGGGAAAGGAGCCTGGCAATGAAACAGCATAGATTCTGGGCTTGGGGCGCCGTGTTCTGTATGCTCATGTGCATCTACACCGGCAAGCGCCGCAAGTAAAGCAAGGCAGAGAAGGCCCCTCCCCGCCGTCCGGCGGAGAGGGGCCTTTGCCGCCGCCGTGACAGGAGCGCGCGGGCATGCAGTCACCACGCCGGACGGCGGGACTGTCCGGCAGTGAGCTGGCGGAGGGATTGGGCGCACAGCGCGCCGTAGAACTTGAGATACTTCTTTTTTGCCTGGCGCTGGAGGCGCTGGCGCTCCTGAAAGGCCTTCCAGCAGGCGCAGCTCTTGTGGCAGCCGCTGTGGTAGGAGGGACATTGGCTCTGACAGGGAAGCATGGGGGTTCTCCTTTCTGCGGGGCGGGAGGTACGGTTCCTGTCCAGTGTAGGCCGGATCAGAGCCCAACTGCCACCATGGCGCTGTAAAAGGGAGGTAAATAATTGGAGTTTACCGCATTTGTAGAGCATGCTCACTAAAAATAGTGACAAATAGGGGAATAAATATATACAATCTAAACAAAATGGAGTGGCTGAAATCGGGCAAAAGGCAGAATAATGTGAGCATGGTTGCAATTGGAAGATGCTCATGGTATCATGCAAAACACCTTGCGGGGTCGGGGCTCTGACCACTGGAGACTCCGCGCCGGAGGACTCCTGGTCGCAAGGAAAGAAAAAGAGGAGGAAACATGAAATGAAATCCCATAAGCCATCCAAACTGATCGCTCTGGGGCTCGCCCTCACCATGGGCCTGAGCATTCCCGCGGCGCTGGCAGCCAGTTCTCTGGTGCCCGCCTCCACCAAGGTCACGGTGGACGGTAAGGCGGCCGCTGTCGAGGGATACAATATTGACAACGGCAACAACTATTACAAGCTACGCGATTTCGCCAGCGCACTGGACGTGGGCCTGACCTGGGATAAGGCCACCGACACTGCGGCCATCGACACCGGCTCCCACTACAAGCCCGACGCCACCCAGCTCATCACCGGCAACTGGGCCCCCGCTACCCGCGCCCGCATCCAGGCCGTGATTGACGAGAACGCCAACCAGGGCAAGTACGTGGTCTTTGACTTTGACAACACCTCCGTGATCTTCGACATTCAGGAGGCCCTGCTCATCTACCAGATTGAGAACCTGCAATTCAAGATCGACCCCGCCGACATGGAGGCCGTTCTGGAGACCGGCATTCCCGACCTGAACAAGTCCATGGGCACCAGCCTGGACGGCAAGAACATCACCCCCGCCACCCTGGTGGCCGACATCACCAGCGATTACGAGTGGATCTATGCCAACTACGAGGGCTTTGAGGGGGACAAGGACCTCAACTACATCCACGCGTCCAACCAGTACCAGGACTTCGCCGCCAAGCTGCGCTTCATGTACGGCAACCTGGGCGACTACTTTGATCACGCCGTCTCTTACCCCTGGGTTGGCTATCTGTTCACCGGCATGACCCCCGACGAGGTGCAGGAGCTGGCTGCCGCCTCCCACCAGTATTGGGCAGACTACGGCCGCTATGCCGAGGAAACCTGGACCTCTCCCGTGGAGCTGCCCGGCAAGACCGGCATTGTCTCGATTGACTTTATCACCGGCCTGACCTTCACCGACGAGCTGAAGGACCTGTATGCCACCCTCCAGGCCAACGGCATCGAAGTGTATATCGTCTCCGCCTCCCCCATCGACACCGTGCTGGCCGCCAATGAGACCATGGGCTACAACCTGCCCGAGGACCACGTCTACGCCATGCGCAACAAGCTGGGCGAGGACGGCCGCTACATCAACGAGTATAACTACGACTGGGGCGGCGAGGGCAAGTACGCCCAGACCCAGGGTGAGGGCAAGAGCACCATTATCACCAACTTCATCGCGCCCCAGTATGACAACGCCGGCCCCCTGATGGTCTTCGGCGACAGCTCCGGCGACTGGAACATGATGACCGACTGGATGGAGAGCGGCGACACCGAGCTGGGCGTCATCTTCAACCGTTACCGCAAGCCCGGCAGCGACCCCATCTGGCAGGGCTCCAACGAGGCCGCCCAGTCCATCGGCGATCCTGACGCCCGCTTTGTCCTCCAGGGCCGCGACGAGAACACCGGCGAACTGCGCCCCAGCGAGAAGTCCATCCTGCTGGGTGAGACCGACGAGGTGCTGGTCCGCCCCGCCGAGTAAGGCAGACATAAGCGCAATTTCATATACGGCGGCAGCCGGGAGTGGAGCCTGCGGGCTCCCTCCCGGCTGTTCTGATCAAACTTTAAGATTTTTTTAATGAAAACCGGGAACCTTGCTCTGGACATTTCGTCTGTAATGTTGGATAATGGAATATATAACCAAGAAAAAACCTGCATTGGAAGGAGAGAATGAACATGAAGCGAACCCATAGAGGGCTTGCCCGGCTGCTGTCCGCGGGTATGAGTCTGGCCCTTTTAACGAGCCTGGTACCCGGGGCCATGGCGGCGAGCCGAAATGTAGAATACGAGGTGGATGCGGATGAGGTTCTCTACTTGGAAAAGGAGGACTTCGATAAATTTGTGTATGACGAAACGTCACAGGGTACCGAGGTGGATGAGCTCTGGTTTACAAGCTTACCCTCGTCCAGTAAGGGTGTGCTATATTTTGACTATGACGGCCGAGACGAATATGAGGTCGAAAAGCGAGAGAGCTTTACCCGCAGAGACCTAGATGATCTCGCCTTTGTGCCAGATGAGGACTACGATGGTTCCGTAACGATCGGTTTTAGCGGTGAGTCCGACCAGGGTGAGAATTTTTCTGGTACACTTTATATTGAGGTCAATGGCACAGGGCGTTCATCCTCTGACGGCGAAGTGACCTATGAGGTGGATGTCAACGACGCCGTGGATCTGGACGTGGACGATTTTGACGACTATGCCTACGACGAGTCGGACGGCACCGAGGTCGATTACATCTTCTTCACCGACCTGCCCTCCTCCAGCAAGGGCACCCTCTACTACGACTATGGCTACTCCAGTGAACGCGAAGTAGAGAAGGACGAGGAGTTCGACCGGGACGAGATCGACGACCTGACCTTTGTGCCCAAGCGGAATTATGAGGGGACGGTTACCCTGTCCTTCGAGGGCCGATCGGACGCCCGGGATAAGTTCTACGGCGACCTGGTCATCGAGGTGGGCGGCGGCCGGAGCAGCAGCGCCGCCAGGGGCGACGTGACGTACGATGTGGACGTCAACGACACGGTGGACTTCGACTATGACGACTTCGACGAGTTCGTCTACGACGAGACCAGCGGTACCGAGGTGGGACGGGTCTGGTTCACCGATCTGCCCTCCTCCCGGGAGGGCACCCTCTACCGGGACTATGACAAGCGGGATCAGGAGGAGATTGACGAGGACGAGGAAATCCGCCACGACGAGATCGACGACCTGACCTTCGTACCCAAGCGCAATTTTGAAGGGGCGGTCACCATCCCCTTTGAGGGCAGGGCGGACGACGGCGACAAGTTCGCCGGCGAGCTGGTCATTCGGGTGGGCGATGCCGGCGGCGCCGACATTACCGTGGAGCTCCAGGCCGGCAACGGTTCCACCGTCAACTTCCAGACGGACGCGTTCAACGAGGCCTGCGTGAAGGAGACCGGCGCCAATCTGAACTATGTGATCTTTGATTACGACTCCGGCCGCGGCGGCTATCTGTACTACCAGCACGGCGAGTCCGGCGAGTCTGAGGTGGGCTCCGGCCGTTATTACCGCGCCTCCTCTCCCCGGCTGGACCAGGTTTCCTTTGTCCCCGGCAGCGGCACTGGCAGCTCCGTGCGCATCCCCTTTGAGGGGGAGGCCACCAACGGCAAGTCCTTCTACGGCGGGGTCAAGCTGACCTATGTGACGCTGAGTGAGCCCACCATCATCACCTACACCTCCACCGGCCTGGCCGTGGACTTCAACGCCGCCGACTTTACCGCCGCCTGCGCGGCCCGGGGCGGCAAGGCCCTGACCTCCGTCCGGTTCCCCGCCCCCGACACCACCGGCGGGCAGCTCTACTACAACTTCCACACTCCCACCCAGTACCGCGGCGAGGTGGTTTCCACCGTGGACTACTCCGTGGGCGGCGTCTACCTGCTGGGCGAGGTCACCTTCCTGCCCAAGGCGGGTTACAGCGGCGTTGTAACCATCCCCTATGTGGGTACCGATGCCGACGGCATCGAGTATACCGGCACCGTTCAGGTGATGGTCACGCCCTCCGCCTCCTCCCGCTTCAGCGACATGGGCAGCTATAACAGTTGGGCGGGAGCTTCCGTGGAATTCCTGGCCGCCTACGGCATTACCACCGGTACGGGCGACGGCGCCACCTTCAGCCCCGCCTCCACCCTCACCCGCGGCGACTATATCCTGATGCTCTACCGCACCTTTGGCTTCAGCAGCACCGCCGCCGCAGGCAACTTTACTGACGTGGCCGCCGGCAGCTACTACGCCGAGGCCCTGGCCCATGCCAAGGCTTTGGGCATCGCCACCGCCGAGGCGGACGGGAGCTTCCGCCCCAACGACCCCGTCACCCGGCAGGACGCCATGGTGTTCCTCCTGCGGGCCATGCAGGCCGTCAACCGGTCTGTGCCCAACGCCTATGACAGCTACCTGAGCCGCTTCCCGGATGGGGCCTCCGTGGCGGACTACGCCCGCACGGCCATGGCCGCCATGGCCCAGGCCGGCGTGATCCAGGGCAACGAGCAGGGCAAGCTCAACCCCACCGGAACCCTGAACCGGGCGGAGATGGCCGTCATTCTCCACCGCGCCCTCACCCTGTAACCCAGCTCCCAAGCCGGGGCCGCCCAGCGGCCCCGGCTTTTTGTGCAAAATATGGGACAGGGAGGCTTGAAAAGGGCGGCTTGGGTATGATATAGTATCAAGGTATTGGTATCGGCTGCATCCCTTCGGATGTGGTCGTTTTTGTGAGACGGAACCGGGGGTATGGACGTGTTTGACGGACTTCTGTTTGATCTGGACGGGACCTTGTGGGATTCGGTGGATGCCATCTGCATCTCCTGGAACCGGGCCCTGGAGCGGCTTGCGCCGGAGTATGCCGGCACCGTGACCCGGGCGCGGCTGCTGCCGTGTATGGGGATGCTGCTGCCCGATATCCTCCACCGCCTGGTGCCGGAGCTGGACCAGGAGCGGATGAAGCCCATTCTGGAGGAGGTGCTGTCGGAGGAAAACGCCTATGTGGCCGCCCACGGGGGCGTCCTCTACCCCGAGGTGGAGCAGACCCTGGCGGCGCTCTCCGCCCGCTGTCCCCTCTTTCTCGTCAGCAACTGCCAGGACGGGTATATTGAGGCCTTTTTCCAGGCCCATGGACTGGGGCGCTATTTTACGGACTACGAAAACCCCGGCCGCACGGGGCTGCCCAAGGCGGACAACATCGCCCTGGTGGCGGAGCGGAACGGCCTGAGGCGGCCCCTCTACATCGGGGACACCCAGGGGGACTATGACGCTGCCTCCAAGGCGGGCGTCCCCTTCCTCCATGCCGCCTACGGCTTCGGGCGCATTGACCGCCCTGTGCCCTCGGTGGCTACCTTTGGGGATCTTCCTGATGCGATCCGCCGCCTCACTCCGCCGTAAGGCGGGGCGATGTAGGCATCGCCCCCTACAACGTCCAAATGCGGGCTTGTTCCCGCCGTAGGGGCGGATGCCCACATCCGCCCGGCACCCATGCACCAACTCTATCAAGGAGGACATTACCTTGTCACAATACGAGAAAGAAATCAATCGCCGGCGTACCTTTGCCATCATCAGCCACCCGGACGCCGGCAAGACCACCCTGACCGAGAAATTCCTGCTCTACGGCGGGGCCATTGCCCAGGCCGGGCAGGTCAAGGGCAAAAAGAACACCCGGGCCGCCACCTCCGACTGGATGGAGATTGAGAAGCAGCGCGGCATCTCGGTCACCTCCTCCGTCATGCAGTTCCAGTACGAGGGCTACTGCATCAACATCCTGGACACCCCCGGCCACCAGGACTTCTCGGAGGACACCTACCGCACCCTCATGGCCGCCGACAGCGCGGTGATGGTCATTGACGCGGCCAAGGGCGTGGAGGCCCAGACCCGCAAGCTGTTCAAGGTGTGCGCCATGCGGGACATCCCCATCTTTACCTTCATCAACAAGATGGACCGGGAGGCCCGGGACTCCTTCGAGCTGCTGGAGGAGCTGGAGAAGGAGCTGGGCATCGAGACCTACCCGGTGAACTGGCCCATCGGCTGCGGCAAGGACTTCCAGGGCGTATATGACCGGGGCAGCCGCAAGATTATCCACTTCACCTCCAACGGCGGGGCCAAGGCGGCCACCGCCACCGAGGTGGAGCTGGGTGACCCCAACCTGGACGGCCTGATCAGCGAGCGGCTCCACCGGCAGCTCACCGACGAGATTGAGCTGCTGGATGGCGCGGCCGCCGAGTTTGATCTGGACCGGGTGCGCCACGGCAAGCTCTCCCCGGTGTTCTTCGGCTCCGCCCTCACCAACTTCGGCGTGGAGCCCTTCCTGGAGCACTTCCTCCAGATGACCACCGCCCCCCTGCCCCGGCGGGCGGGCGAGCTGGTGGTGGACTCCCTGGACGACGACTTCTCCGCCTTTGTGTTCAAGATCCAGGCCAACATGAACAAGGCCCACCGGGACCGCATCGCCTTTATGCGCATCGTCTCCGGCCGCTTTGACGCGGATAAGGAGGTGTACCACGTCCAGGGCGGCAAGAAGCTCCGCCTGTCCCGGCCCCAGCAGCTCATGGCGGCCGAGCGGGAGATCATCGAGGAGGCCTACGCCGGCGACATCATCGGCGTGTTTGACCCGGGCATCTTCTCCATCGGCGACACCCTGTGCGCCCCGGGCAAAAAATTCCGCTTCGACCCCATCCCCACCTTCGCACCCGAGCACTTCAAGCGGGTGCGCTCCCTGGATACCATGAAGCGCAAGCAGTTTTTGAAGGGAATGGAGCAGATCGCCCAGGAGGGTGCTATTCAGATCTTTAAGACCCCCTACACCGGCATGGAGGAGGTCATCGTGGGCGTGGTGGGCACCCTCCAGTTCGACGTGCTGGAGTACCGCCTCAAGAACGAGTACAACGTGGAGCTCTACATGGAGGGCCTGCCCTACGAATACCTGCGGTGGATCGAGACCGACGACGGCGAGCCCGTCAAGGAGGAGGATCTCATCCTGGGCACCGACGTGAAGCTGGTGGAGGACTACAAGGGCAACCAGCTCCTGCTGTTCGGTTCCCAGTGGGCCATCGGCTGGACGGAGGAGCGGAACAAGAACCTCACCTTCCACGAGTTCGGCGGCACCAAATTCTAATAAAATGAAAAACCGCCCCCCGGCCTGCGCCGGGGGGCGGTTTTTGACACGCCAGTTACTGCACGGGGGTGTAGCTGAGGGGGGATTCCTCGTCCGTGGCCTCCAGCTTGAAGATAACGGGCCGCAGGCCGTCGTTGCAGCTGCAAATGGCCACGCCGGGCTTGCGAATCCAGTCTCCGTAGTAGAACAGCCCCTCCCCCGCGCCGTGGGCCAGGGCGAAGGCGTACTGGTAGACCGCCTTCCACGCCTCGTCACAGAAGCCCTCCGGCTTGGCGTAGTCGGCGTAAAAGACCTGCCCTTCCCGCAGCATGGGACAGGCCGTCAGCCCCTCGGCGCCGTATTCCTCTGCCAGCTCCCGGTCCAGGGTGGTTTTCAGAACGGTAATTTTCACGCGCTTCATAACAATCCCTCCTCGTGTGAGAATAGGATAGCACCGCTCAAGGGCATTGGGCAAGGGGAAGTTTTCCACACGGGGGACCAAACGGGTGGAAAAGTCAGCCCTGGCTGTGGGGAGCGAGCCTGGCTTTACCGCCTGCCCGGTCCAGGGCCAGCGCCAAGACAGTAAAGACCGCCCCGCTGCCCACCGCCTGTACCAGCGTGCCCAGGAACTGGGGCCAGAAGGCGTTGACGCCGCCCAGCAGCAGGCAGGCGGCCAGGCCGTACGCCGCCGGGGAGAGCAGGCAGGCCAGCAGAAGGGCCGCCCCGTTCCGGGGGCAGAGGAGCCGCGGTCCCCGGCTGGTAAACAGGAGGGCCACCAGGGCCTTGATGAGCAGCGTGGGGACCACCCACAGGGGCGCGGTGAGCAGATCCGCCAGCCCGGCCCCCACCATGGCGGCGCCCACGGCGTAGGGGGCGGGCAGCAGACAGGCCGCCAGGTAGATCAGCGCGTCTCCCAGGTGGATGTAGCCGCCGGTGGGGATGGGGATATGGAGCAGATAGGCGGTGGTGACCGCAATGGCTCCGGCGAACAGGGCGGCCAGGCAGAGCAGCCGGAGTTTTTTCGATTCGCGCACAGGGGCTCCCTCCTTGTTTCATCTGTCCCCATTGTACGCTCCAACTGACCTTGTTAAAAGTATCAGAATAAATCTATTTTAAAAGGTCAGGCGAGGCGGAGGAAACACACAAAAACTGCCCCATCCCCATAAAATAGGGCAGGGAGGTGGAAAAATGGAAGAGACAGTCCTGCGGGAGCAGCTCAGGACGGTGGATGAATCCCTGCTGTTTCTGCTGTTGATCGTACTGTCGGTGCTGCTCTCCTACTGGGGGGTGCGCATACAGCGGGAGGGGCTGTGCAGAACCCTCCAGGGGGATGCCGAGGGGGCGGCCGCCCTGCCCCGGGTGTTTCCCATCCGCCTGAGCGCCTCGGCCCTGGTGGTGGGAGCGCTGGGCTTTTTCCTCTGTCTGGCCCTCAAGACGGAGCGGGAGACCGCCCGGGGCGGGACGCCGGCGGCCCGGCGGTCGGCGTGCACCAACCTGTGGGCCTCCCTGTTTGTCTTTCTCGCCGCCCTGCTGCGGCTGGACGACCTGCTGGGCACCCGGGATGCCTCGGGGGAGGTCATCTGAAATAAAGCAGGCGCGCCCTGCGGCGCGCCTGTTGAGGATGCGGGTCAGTTTGCCGGCCCCTTGGCAAAAAAGGTATAAACCCCGGTGGCCACCGTCCGGCCCGTGTCGTCGGTGAGCACGGCCTCGTACACCAGGACGGTTTTGCCCAGCTTCCTGGGCGTGGCCGTGCAGGTGATGCGCGCTCCGGACGCCGGGGCCAGATACTGCATGGAGCAGTCCAGGGTGACGCACATGTGCCCGGTGGTGAAGGCCGCCGTGCCGCACACGGTGTCCGCCAGGGTGACCAGCGCCCCGCCGTGGACGATGCCCATGGGGTTGAGGCTGGAGGGCTGCACATCCAGCACGCCCACGGCGCTGTGATCCGGCCGCAGCTCGGTGACGTACATGTGGTTGGCGGGGGCGAAGCAGCCGCTGGTATTCACCAGCTCCAGAAGCTTACTGTAGGAATCCATCGAGAATCTTCTCCTCCGCCTCCTGCTCGGTGAGGCCCAGGGTCATGAGCTTGAGAATCTGGTCGCCTGCGATGCGTCCGATGGCCGCCTCGTGAATGAGCTGGGCGTCCACATGGTTGGCCACGATGGCGGGGATGGAGGAAATTCTGGCGTCGCCCATGATGATGGAGTCGCACTGCACATGGCCGAAGCACCTGGCGTTGCCCGTCACCTTGGGGTAGAACACCTGCTGGGACTGGTCCTGGGCCACCGAGCGGGACACCACCCGGCCGTTGGCCCCCTCGCCGTCCAGAATGATCTCCATATCGCTCTCGGCGGTCTGCTCCCCGTGGGTGAGCAGCTTCTCGGTGATGATGGCCTCGGCGTCCTTCCCCACCACGATTTTCGTCTCCCGCTTGGTGGAGTCCACGCCGCGGATCTGGGTGCTCTCCAGATTGATGGTGGCCCCCTCCTCCAGATACACGACGGTCTGGGGGTTCATGATGCGCTTGCCGGTGCCGGGGCCCTCGCCGTAGTGGCGCTCCACATAGCGGACCTTGGAGTTTTTGCCCACGTAGAAGGTGTGCACGCCGTCGTGCTGGCTGGTCTCGCAGCCGGTGTTGTGGATGCCGCAGCCGGCCACGATGTCCACATCGCAGTCCTCGCCGATGAAGAAGTCGTTGTATACCATCTCGCTCAGCCCGGTCTGGCTGATGATGACCGGGATGTGGACCGACTCGTGCCTGGTGCCCGGCTTGATGCGGATGTCGATGCCCGACTTGCCCGGCTCGGTCTTGGTGGTGATCTCAATGTTGGCGGTGCTGTTCCGGGAGTCCAGCGCGCCGTTGCGGCGGATGTTGTAGGCCCCCTGGGGGGTCTTCTCCAGCTCCGCGATCTCTTTCAGCAGTTTCCATTCAGCCTGATCCATGCTTACCTCGCCCCCTCCGACATATAGCTGCACCCGGCCGAGGTGTTGGCCAGGATCTGGGGGAAAATCTCGTCCTTGGGCCCGTGCTTGGCGATTTTCCCGTCGCGGATCATCACAATCTCGTCGGCCAGGTCAATGATGCGCTCCTGGTGGGAGATGACGATCAGCGTGGCCTCCCGCTTCTGGTGGATGGCCCTGAAGGTCTCGGTCAGCTTGGCGAAGGACCACAGGTCGATGCCCGCCTCCGGCTCATCAAAGATCATCAGCCCCGACTTGCGGGCGAGAATCGTGGCGATCTCAATGCGCTTGACCTCGCCGCCGGACAGGGAGGCGTCCACCTCCCGGTCGATATAGTCGGCGGCGCACAGGCCCACCCGGGTCAGATACTGGCAGCCCTCCTCCCGGGTCAGCTTCTCGCTGCCCGCGGCCAGGGCCAGCAGATCCCGCACCCGCAGGCCCTTGAAGCGGGGCGGCTGCTGAAAGCCGTAGCTCACCCCCAGGCGGGCCCGCTGGGTGATGTCCAGGCCGGTGATGTCGGTGCCATTCCAGGCGATGGTGCCCCCGGTGGGCCGCACCAGGCCCATGATGGCCTTCGCCAGGGTGGTCTTGCCGCCCCCGTTGGGGCCGGTGATGACCACAAACTGATGGTCAGCTACGGTGAGGGAGACGTCGTTGAGGATACCCAGCTCCTCGCCGGACTCCCCCTCCACCTGGTAGCTGAGATGCTTTATCTCCAGCATACGCGGTCTCTCCTTTGTACTATGCTTCTTCTCATGAGATGTTATTTTATCACGGCGGGGGGGAAAATACAACCCTGCCGGGCGCAAAAACCACACTATTCGCATAGGATAAGGTGAATCCAAATCATCAGGAGGCTTTGTCTATGGAACAAGATCATTTGCCCTGCTCCTGCGACCAGGAGGTCTTTGAGCGGGTGTGGCGGCGGGTGATGCCCGAGGACCGGCCCGACTGCCCCTTTACCCTGGGCGAGGACGCTGCCGCCCCTCCGGCCATCCAGCCCCCCGCGGTGGCTCTGCCTGCCGTGGTACATACTGCTCCAGCCGGCGAACAGGCACCCTCCCGGCCCGTGGTGGGAGAAGAGCACGACGTGCCCTGCCTGGGGGCGTCCTCGGCGGTGTACGGCGCCCAGCTCCAGCGGCTCATTGACCGGGAACTGGCGGATTGGAGGGCCTATCAGGCCCTATCCCGCCGGGCCCAGGGAAACAGCGGGCGGGTGCTGGCCACCATCGCCGCCGACGAACGCCGCCACGCCAAGCGGCTTTCCACCGCCTATTTTCTCATCTCCGGGGTGCGGTACTGGCCGGTAGACCGGGTACCCAATCCATCCCCCGCCCCATTCTCCGCCGCCCTGCGGGAGCACTTCATGGAGGAGCAGCGGGGGGCGGCCGCCTACCAGACCGCGGCGGCGGAGACCGCCGATCCCTGCCTCCACGAGCTCTTTCTGGAGCTGGCGGGGGAGGAGGACTCCCACGCCTGGCTCCTGCGCAGCGTACTGGAGCAGCTATAAGAACACCCCCGGCGCACGGCTTTGACGTGCGCCGGGGGCCTGCTTTTAGTATCCGTTGACCACAGCGTCCAGCACCCTGGCCGCCACGGAGCCCGCCGCGTCCGCACCGGAGCCGCCGTTCTCCACCAGCACCACAAAGGCGTAGGGGGCGTCGGGGTTGCGGAGGAAGCCGGCGAACCAGGCGTGGGGGGCCTTGCCGCCCCCCACCTCGGCGGTGCCGCTCTTGGCGCACACGTCCATGTTGGGGAAGCGGGAGGCGCCGTACTGGGCCGTGACATTGTGGGCCATCAGCTCCGCTAGGGCGGCGGCGGTATCCCCCTCCACCAGCTTTTTGGTGTGCCGGGGCAGGGCGGGCAGGGACGGCAGGCCCAGGGCGTTCTCCGTCTTGAGCACCAGCCGGGGCATGGCCGCCGTTCCGCCGTTTGCGATGGCCCCCATATAGACCATGAGGGCGCAGGGGTTGGCCAGGTCGTTGTACTGCCCCACGCCGGCCCAGCCCAGCTCGTTGGCCGTGAGGCCGTCAAAGTCGAAGGAGCCGGCGGCGGTGTTCAGGCCGCTGACCCGGTAGGAGGAGGTGAGCCCCGCCCGGACGGTGTACTCCTCCAGCACGTCCTCCCCCAGCTCGCCGGCCAGCAGGGCGAACACCCCGTTGCACGAGTTGGCCAGGGCGGAGGAGATGTCCTGCTCCCCGTGGGCGTGGGGGCAGGTGATGGCCCCGTCCCCCACCTGGGTGGAGCCGGTGCAGGTCCAGGTGCGGTCAAAGAGATCGGGCATGCGCTCAATGGCGGCGGAGAGCACCACGGTCTTGTAGACCGAGCCCGGCGGGAAGGTGCCGGAGAGGAAGCGGTTGAGGTACGCCCCCTCGTAGGCGTCGTTCTCCTCCAGCTCCTCGGCGGAGGGAGGGTTCAGCGGGTCGAAGGCGGGGGCGGACACCATGCACAGCACCTCCCCCGTCTCGTAGTTGTAGACGCCCACCGCCCCCTTGCGGCCGGCCAGGGCCTCATAGGCGATGTAGTTGTACCGGGCGTCCAGGGTGAGGTAGAGGTCGTTGCCCGCCCCCAGGGGGGAGTAGGCCCCGGTGAGCAGGTTGTAGCCGGAGAGCTGGTCGGCAAAGGCCACCAGCGCCCCGGTGCCGATGTTGCCCTGGGCGTCCCCCACGGCGTGGAGGGTGGCCTTGCGCACGGTGGAGTTGTCGTACCAGCGCCGGGCGCCGTCCTCCTCCGTCCAGGAGAGCACGTCCCCGTCCCGGTCCAGCACCTGGCCCACCGAGAGCTGTCCCTGGCGGTTGTAGAGGTGGCGGTTGGCGGCAAAGGAAACCCAGCGGCCGCCATTTTTCACGAAGCGGAACACAAACAGGCCGGAGCCCAGCAGCAGGGCGGCGGCCAGCAGGAGGCAGAGCAGGGCCCGCTTTTCAATCTTCTTCATCGTCCGCCTCCCATTCGTCGGTGGATTTGGGGGCCAGCGCCGCCCCCCGGCGGTCCTCCCGCCGGGAGGGCAGGCGGATGGCAAAGCTGGCGTTCTGCCGGGTGTCGGTGGCCTTGAGGAAGGCCAGTAGCCCCCAGGAGGCGATCATGGCCGTGCCGCCGTTGGACACGAAGGGAAAGGTGACGCCGGTGAGGGGGAGAATGTCCACCGCGCCGAACACGTTGAGGCAGGTCTGAAACACCATCATGGAGGTGGCGGCGCAGGCGGCGATGACGTAAAAGGAGCTCCGCCCGGCCCGGCAGGCCCGGACGGCGAACACCGCCAGAGTGAGAATGGACAGCACCGCCAGCAGGGCGATGATCAGCCCCCACTCCTCGCACAGCATGCCGAATACCAGGTCGGTGTCCCCCGCGCCTACGGTGTGGAGCCAGCCCTCGCCGGGGCCCACCCCCACCAGGCCGCCGGAGGCGGCGGCCGACATGGTGCGGGTCTGCTGGTAGCCGCTGCCTACCGAGGCGTTCTGCCACGCGTGGCCCCAGGTGGTGAAGCGCTGAAGGATGTAGGGCTTGAGGGAGAGCATGGTGAGCACCGCAAACACCCCGCCGCCGCAGATGAGGGCCAGGGTGGCCCAGTCGCCGGAGCGGAGGTAGGCGATAACCAGGAAGGTGACAAAGAAGATGGCGGCGGTGCCGAAGTCGCTCATATAGGCCAGACAGGCCAGGCACACGCCGGTGAGCAGAATGAACAGGCCCAGGTTCCGCTTGCGGAAGAGCCGGTCCAGGGTGGCCGCCCCGGCAAAGATGTAGCAGATTTTGGCCAGCTCCGAGGGCTGCACCGAGATGCCGGCAATGGTCAGCCAGTTGGCCGCTCCATATTTGGTGCCGGTGAGGCCCAGCAGGTAGAGCACCACGGTGAGGCTCAGCAGGCCGATGGCCCCGGCGGCCATGAGCCAGCGGATTTTCTTGGCCCGATCCAGGTTGCGCAGGAAGACCCCCAGCACCAGGAACAGGGCCAGTCCCAGCACCACGCAGAGGAACTGCTTGAACAGGGCGGGGGTATTGGAGGAGGAGGTCACCGCCAGGGAGAGGGTGGACAGGAAGAAGGCGATGGTCTCCATCTCAAAGCCTACCCGGCGCAGGGCGCGGAGGGTGAGGAAGTACAGCCACATCACCCCCGTCAGCAGCAGGAAGGTGAGCGGGATCATCACCGTGGCGTTCTCCCCCTCGCTGATGGTGAGCTGGAGTGCGGTGAGGGCCTGGAACACGGTGAGGAGCACCAGCCCCAGCCAGGGGGACACGGGCCGCATGGCCCGCCGCCGCTGGCGGCGCTGAGCCTTTTCCTCCGGAGAGAGGGGGAGCAGCACGGTCTCCACCCCGCCGATGCCCACCACGTCGCCGTACTGGACGGGGGCGGAGCCCTCCACCGGCCTGCCGTTTACCGTCACGCCACCCTTGGAGCCCAGGTCGTAGGCCGTCCAGGTGTCGTCCGCCTGGCGAATCAGGGCGGCGTGCTGCCGGGATACCACAGGATAGTTGAGAATCACGTCGGAGTTGCCGCCCCGGCCCAGGATGTTCTCCCAGTGGGTCAGCGGCTCCTGAGCCCCGTTGGGCAGGGTCAGGTAGGCCCACACCTCCGGCAGACAGGGCACGGTGAGCAGGGAGCGGATCGTCCGTATGAGAATCAGCAGGGCCAGCACCGGGAACAAAAAGCGCACCGCCGTGGTGAACCAGGCCCAGACCTGGGGATTGGCGGCCATCCAGTCCAGCAGCGCCTCCATCCGCCCACCTCCTTTTCGTTGGAATATACAGCAGTATAGCACAAATGGGGCCGATAAAAAAGCGGAAGGCCGTCCGCCTTCCGCATTCTTCAAGAATTCTTTACAATTTGCCCTCTCCGGCGGTATAATGGGCTCACCAATGAGAAAGGATGTGAGCCCGTGTCTACGATTATCGACGCCAAGGGCAAGCCCTGCCCCACCCCGGTCATCCTGGCCAAGCAGGCCATGGCCGCCGGGGAACATTCCTTCACCGTGCTGGTGGACAACGCCACGGCGGTGGAAAACCTCAAGCGCCTGGCGGGCAACCAGGGGTTCGGAGCCGCCGTCACCCAGGGGGAGGGGGTGTTTTCCGTGGCCTTCACCCGTACCGGCTGCGCCGCCTGTGAGGAGGCGGTGAGCGCTCCCCTGCCCGCCCCCGGCGGCGACTGGGCCGTGTTTGTGGGCCGGGATATCATCGGGGACGGCGACCGGGAGCTGGGCGCCAACCTGATGCGCATGTTCTTCTACACTCTGGCCCAGGGGGAGGACAAGCCTGGCGCGGTGCTCTTCATGAACGCCGGCGTGCGCTTGCCCACCCTGGACGAGCAGATTCCCGCCCACCTGAAGTCCCTGGCCGATGCGGGCGTCGAGATCCTGGTGTGCGGCACCTGCCTCAGCTTCTACGGCCTCACCGACCAGCTCCAGGTGGGCACGGTGAGCAACATGTACGACATCGTCACCCGCATGCAGCGGGCGGCCAAGGTGGTCTCCCTGTAATGGACTACGGCGTGATCACCTTCACCTCCACCTACGGGGCCATCTACGCCCAGAAGGTGCTGCGACCGGTGGCGGATGTGCTCACCATGCCGGTGCTGCGGGAGATCTCCCTGGGCTGCGGCATCGCCGTGCGCTTCCGGCCGGAGGACGGGGCGGCGGTGCGCGCCGCCCTGGCCGCCTCCGCCCTGCGGCCGGACGAGTACGCCTTTTACGGTGTTACCGGCTCCGGGGCGGCCCTGCGGGCCGAGCCGCTGGACGGGTAGGGGCCGCCCGGCGCTCAGAAGATCCAGCCGATGAGCAGGGACAGGGCAAAGGCCACGACGGCGGGCATGAAGTTTTCCCAGCGGGTGGGCTTGTCGAGCAGGGCCTTGATGAGCAGCACCACGCCCGCGATGCGCAGCAGCCAGGGCAGCAGGCCCATGAGCAGCAGGAAGGGCAGGCCCACCAGAAACAGGATGACGGGAATGAGAATCACAGCGGCCAGACAGATGATGCCCAGTGTGAACAGCGTAACCATGGAATCAGTCCTCCTTTTGATGGTACCAGCTTATCACACCCAGATAAAAGCGTCCTAAAGGCATTCTTAAAATCAGATAAAAAATCCCCGGCGTCAGGGGGCGGGGCTGTGCCATCCGCCCCTGACGCCGGGGCCTTTTTCTGCGTTCCGGTTCGGCCAAACGGTTTTCATAAAAGTCTCGCTTCGAGGCTGCTTTCCCGGCAGAACGTAATGGATATCAGATGGATGCATAGAATAAATGCCTTGGGGCACGAAGAAATGGGCAGGACTGTCATGTGAAAAGGATAATAGTCCTTTTCTTGTATGCAATTTGGTAGATAATATGATAGTATGTGTGCTGTGGCAGCATTCGATTACCGTGATATGCTCTGTGGCATGGAACACTCCTGTTATACTGCTCCTGTCGGTACAGCATTTCTTGCTGCCATTCCGTTTGGTTTTGGAATGATTAGCGGTTTCATCACAGACTCAGAGCAAGGGAGGGCTTGCGAATGGCAGATACAGATTACATCTTTCACATCAGCCCGTATGATACCGAAAAGCTTTTGCCGCAAGTGAGCAGGGCGCTCGAAAAAAGGACGGAAATGGTTTCGCGGGAACGATTTCCCGGGCTATGGAAGCATACCGACCGATTCCGCTCTATGGCGCGGGGGCGGAAAAGGAGCAGGCTACGCACAAGGGGAATGAGTGCGTTATGTCTGGCGGCCGGCATTTTTCTGGCTGTTCCCGGTCTGATGGAGCCGCGAGAGCTGTTCGTGCCGCTGCTTGTCGGCGCGGCTGCCATGGGTGCGGGTATCATTGGCCTGTGGCAGAGCCGCGCGCGCAAGAAGAATCCGTTTGATAGAGCGGCAAAGATATTGTTGGAGGGCAAAGACAAGAGTTCCGCGGAGCAAGCCGCTTCGGTGTCCTTCTCAGAGGAGGGGATGACCGTTCCGGCGGGCGGCGGCAAGGCGGAATTTGTGCCATATCGAGAGTTTGAATGCGCCGTCGAAACGGCGGATAGTTTTCTTTTCGTCTTTGGCGGCCGTGTCCTGCTGTTGCAGAAAATGGACTTAAAAGCGGAATGTACCGGCGATTTTTGCAGTCTGATCTCGGAAAAAGTGAAACCGTATCACTCGATTGCGTAAAAGGGCGGCGGCAGGGAAAGCCCATGAGGCTGCCGTCAGAGCGGAAAAACGCGCCCGCCTCATTCAAAATGAGGTAGGCGCGTTTTCATGCGCAGCGCGCTTGACACCGCGCCGGGGATTTTTGCATCAACGGAAGTAGGCCGCGCCGCTCTCGAAGAGGGGCTGGTGCTTGTCGCCGGGGATGTTGACGCCTACATAGGGGCCCCGGCGCTCCGAGTGGCCCATCTTGCCGAACACCCGGCCGTCGGGGGAGAAGATGCCCTCGATGGCCTCCAGGGAGCCGTTGGGGTTGGCGTCGATGTCCATGGAGGCCGCGCCGGAGGCGTCCACGTACTGGGTGGCGATCTGGCCGTTGGCGATCAGCCGCTCCAGCTCCGCCTGGGGGGCTGTGAAGCGGCCCTCGCCGTGGGAGATGGGGATGGCGTGGAGGTCGCCCACATGGGACTGGAGCATCCAGGGGGACTGGACAGAGGCCACCCGGGTGGTGACGTACCGGCTCTGGTGGCGGCCGATGGTGTTGAAGGTCAGGGTAGGGCAGCCCTCGTCCATGGCCCGGATCTCGCCGTAGGGCACCAGGCCCAGCTTGATGAGGGCCTGGAAGCCGTTGCAGATGCCCAGCATCAGGCCGTCCCGGCGCTTGAGCAGGTCGTGAACCGCGTCGGTGAGCCGGCCGTTGCGGAGGAAGGAGCAGATGAACTTGGCCGAGCCGTCGGGCTCGTCGCCGCCGGAGAAGCCGCCGGGCAGGAACAGGATCTGGGCCGCGCGGATGGCCTTCTCCAGGGCCAGGGCCGACTCCTCCAGGGCGGAGGCGGTCAGGTTGCGCACCACCACGATCTCCGGCTCCAGCCCCGCCCGCAGGCAGGCCCGGGCGGAGTCGTACTCGCAGTTGGTGCCGGGGAACACGGGGATGGCCACCCTGGGGCGGGCGGTTTTGGACTTGCACACCGCCGGGGAACGCCTGTCCCAGGAGAGGGTGCGCGCCGGGGCGGACTCCCCCGCCCGGGTGGGGTACACGTCCTCCAGCACCCTCTCGTTGAGGGCGAGCAGCTCGTCAATGGGGGCGGAGTCGCCGCCGATGGTGATCACCGGCTCGGCGGTGGTGACGCCCAGCCTGCTCGCCAGGGGGAAGTCGATCTCCTCGGTCAGCTCCGCCACGATGGAGCGGGGCCAGGGAGTGTACCAGTTCGTGTCCACATCGGGACCCATGGCAAAGCCGATCCTGTTGCCGAAGGACATGTTCATGACCGTCTCGGCAAAGCCGTGCTCCACCGCCCATGCGGCCTTCACTTTCCCGGCCTTGTGCAGTTCGCGGAGCTTGTCCCAGGCCGCCAGAGGGTGCTCGGCCAGGGCGTCGCCCGCGAACAGGTACACCGGGTGCCCCGCCTCCTTGAACTCGGGGGAGAGCACCTCACCCGCCTGGATGGGGGCGATGGCGAAGGAGATCAGCGTGGGGGGCACGTCCAGATCGTGGAAGGTGCCCGACATGGAGTCCTTGCCGCCGATGGCGGCGCAGCCCAGCTCCAACTGGGCGTCCAGGGCCCCCAGCAGGGCGGCGAAGGGCTTGCCCCAGCGGGTGGGCTCGTCCCGCAGCTTCTCAAAGAACTCCTGGAGGGTCAGATAGGCCTTCCGGTAGTCCGCGCCGGCGGCCACCAGCTTGGCCACGGAGGCGTAGACCGCGTCCTTTGCCCCCTGGTAGGGGTCGGCGGACAGGGCGTCGGGATCGCAGCCCCAGGCCATGACGCTGGCCTGATCGGTCTCCTGCTCCGGCTCCACGGGGAAGAGGGCGGCCATGACCTGGGCCGGGGTGCGCTGGGTCCTGCCGCCGAAGGGCATGAGCACGCTGCCCGCGCCGATGGAGCCGTCAAACCGCTCGGTGAGGCCGCGGCGGGAGGCGCACTTCAGGCTGGCGGCCATCTCCCGCAGGGTGGAGAAGGTCGCCCTCTCCGGGGCGGCGTCCGCCTGGGGCACGGACACCCGGGCGTGCTTGGCCGCGCCGTTGGTGTTGAGGAAGGCCCGGGACAGGCTGGCCACGGTCTGGCCCCGCCAGGTCATGACCATGCGGGGCTCCGCCGTGACCGAGGCCACCGGGTAGGCCTCCAGGTTCTCCCTGGCGGCGGCGGCCAGCAGGGCGTCCACGTCCGCCGGGGCCACCACCACGGCCATGCGCTCCTGGGACTCGGAGATGGCCAGCTCGGTGCCGTCCAGGCCGTCGTACTTCTTGCGCACCGCGTCCAGGTCGATGGACAGGCCGTCAGCCAGCTCGCCGATAGCCACGCTCACGCCGCCGGCGCCGAAGTCGTTGCACCGCTTGATGAGGCGGGTGACGGCGGGGTCGCGGAAGAGACGCTGGAGCTTGCGCTCCTCCGGGGCGTTGCCCTTCTGCACCTCGCTGGCCATGGTGTCCAGGCTGGCCTTGTTGTGGCTCTTGGAGGAGCCGGTGGCGCCGCCGATGCCGTCCCGGCCGGTGCGGCCGCCCAGGAGGATCACCACGTCGCCGGGGGCGGGCCGCTCCCGGCGGACGTTGGACGCCGGGGCCGCGCCCACCACCGCGCCGCACTCCAGGTGCTTAGCCACATAGCCCTCGTGGTAGAGCTCCGCCACGTGGCCGGTGGCCAGGCCGATCTGGTTGCCGTAGGAGGAGTAGCCCGCCGCGGCGGTCTGGGCGATCTTCCGCTGGGGCAGCTTGCCCTCCAGGGTCTGCTCCACCGGGGTGCGGGGGTCGCCGCAGCCAGTGAGGCGCATGGCCTGGTGGACGTATACCCGGCCGGAGAGGGGGTCGCGGATGCACCCGCCGATGCAGGTGGCCGCGCCGCCGAAGGGCTCGATCTCGGTGGGGTGGTTGTGGGTCTCGTTCTTGAACATGAGCAGCCAGTCCTGCTCCTTCCCGTCCACCTGGGCGGGCACGTGGATGGAGCAGGCGTTAATCTCCTCGCTCTCGTCCAGCTCGGGGAGCAGGCCCCGCTTTTTCAGGGTCTTGGCGCCCAGGGTGGCGATGTCCATGAGGGTCTGGGGCCGCTTGGCGGCCTTCTCCGCGCCGTAGACCTCCACCCGGGCGGACAGGTACCGCTCATAGGCGGCCTTTACGTTGTCATCGGCGATCTCCACCTCGTCCAGGTGGGTGGAGAAGGTGGTGTGGCGGCAGTGATCCGACCAGTAGGTGTCCACCACCCGCACCTCGGTGAGGGTGGGATCGCGGCCCTCCTCGTCCCGGAAGTAGGCCTGGAGGAAGGCGAGATCGGCCAGATCCATGGCCAGGGCGTACTGGGCCAGCACCCCCTCCAGACCCGCGCGGTCCAGGGCGGTGAAGCCCTCCAGCACGGGCACGGCAGCGGGGACGGGGTAGTCCTGGCGGAGGGTGGCGGGCTTGTCCAGCGCCGCCTCCCGGCTCTCCACCGGGTTGATGAGATAGCCCCGGGCCTTGGCCGCCTCCTGGGCGGTGAGGGTCCCCTCCAGCACGTAGACGGTGGCGGCGCGGACGGTGGGGCGCTCCCCGCCGTGCATCATCTGGATGCACTGGGCGCAGGAGTCGGCCCGCTGGTCGTACTGGCCGGGCAGGGCCTCCACCGCGAGCAGGGTGTGCTCCCCCTCCGGGGCGGGCATGACCTCATCCCACAGGGCGTCCACCTGCGGCTCGGAGAGCACGGTGGTGCGGGCGGCGGCATAGACCGCCGCGTCCACCCCCTCCACGTCGTAGCGGCGCAGCACCCGCACGCCGGTCAGCCCCGTCAGGCCCAGGGTGTGGCGCAGCTCTCCAAACAGATGCTCCGCCTCCACGGCAAAGCCGGGCTTCTTCTCCACATAACAGCGAAATACGTTCCCCATACTCTCTTTCTCTCCCTTATGTGATCTTCCAGTCGGAAAATTGATGGAATATGTTTTGCTGGGCGGGCGTCAGCCCGTCGATCCGGCTCCACTGGGTGAGCACGGACCAGTTCTTGAAGCAGATGACCGCGAAGGGGGGCTGCCCGGCCAGATATTCATAGAGCTGCCGGGCCGGCTCCGTCCGCCACTGGCCCACGGCGGCCCGGAAGGCGCTGAGGCGGTTCAGCGCCTCGGCGTCGCTGTACTTGCCGTAGTTGAGGGCGCCGCCGGGGGTCAGGAAGGCGGTGAGATCAAAGTCGGCGGTGAGCCGCACCTCCCCCAGGTACAGGTCGAACTCCCCCGCCGTCAGGGCCTGAAGGTAATCGTCCCAGGCCAGGGCCCGCAGCTCCACCTCCAGGCCGGCGTCGGTCAGGTTGGCGGCCAGCGTCTCCGCCGCGGCCAGCCGGTCGGCGTTGTTGTTTGGGGCCACAAAGGTGAGCGCCAGCGGCCGCCCCTCCTTCTGCCATACCCCGTCGGCTCTGGTATAGCCGGCAGCGGTGAGGAGCGGCTCCATGGCCTGGGGGGCGTAGTCCAGCGTCTGGGCCAGCGCCTCGTCGTAGAGGGGGCTGGCGGGGGAGACAGGAAGGGCGGCGGGCTGGGCGTGGCGGGAGAACTGGGCGGTGGATACGGCGGCCCGGTCAAAGCCCCGCAGCAGGGCCTGCCGCACCTGGGCGCTCCGGCAGGGGCCGTCGGCCGTGTTGAAGCCCACGTACAGCATGGTGCTGGTGGGGTAGTCCACCGCAGCAAAGGAACCAGAAAAACCCAGGGCATTGGTGCCCGTCAGGTCGGTGGAGACCAGGGCAATGTCCCGGGTATCAAAGGCATGGATCAGATCGTCCGCCTCCTGAATGGCCCGCAGGGGAATGGTGTCCCGGGGCAGGGCCTTGCCTTGCCACCAGTCGGAGCGGGCTTCCAGCGCGAGGTTCTCCCCCGTGCCGGCGAGCACGTAGGGCCCCGTACCCAGGGGGACGCCTCCCGTCTCCTTGACGATGGGGATGTCCAGCAGGGCGGGCAGAGCACCGTTAGCGCGGCTCAGGGTGACGGTCACCATGCCGTTGGCGGCGGCGATGTCCGTCACGCCGGCGAAGCGGGCGGAGTAGAGGGGGCTGGTGCGGGCCAGGTTGAGGGAGACCGCGATCTCCGCGGCCGTCAGGGGGCTGCCGTCGGAGAAGGTCACCCCGCTGCGGGGGATAAAGGACCACTGGAGGCCGTCGGCCGACACGGAGGCGGAGGCGCAGAGCGCCTCCTGGGGCTGAAACTGCCCGTTCAGGGCAAACAGCCCCTCATACAGCAGGCCCCCCAGGGCCAGGTTGGTGCGGTTGGAGCCGGTAATGGGGTGGAACCCGGCCTCCGGGTAGCAGGCCAAGGCGAACTCGGCCGCCTCTGGAGAGGGGGAGACGCTGGGCGTGGGGGTGGGTGTGGGCTCCGGCTCCGGCGCCGGCCCACAGGCGGCCAGACCCAGGCACAGGGCTACCGTCAGCAGGGCGGCTAGAATGTTTCGCAAACGGCTCGGCCTCCTTCCTAAAGGCGCGTCGATTTTCTGCGGAAAATCTCTGCCGCTGCGCGGCAGGATACGCGCCTTCCAGAGGGAACCAGTTCCCCCTAGATACGCGCCTGCGGCGCGATACCCCCTCCGCTCTCCGAGGGAATTTTGGATTGGCGTACAACGGCAATGGAGCATCCATATTTTATAGCTGCTTATCTCACAGCGTTTTCCCCGCCCTGCGGGGAAACGAAATTGAAAATCAGTCTTTCCGGGAATTCATTTTCCGGAAAGACACCCCGACCCGCGCCACAGGGCGCGAAACCGGGGGTATCGAGCCAAGTCGCCGGCGTTTTCGCCGGCACGCAGGCTCGTATCTAGGGGGCATTGGATGCCCCCTAGACGATTGCGATCATCGCCGCCTGGCTCCCCCGCTCCCCGTGGGTGTAGCGGTGGGACCAGTACTTCTCCGGCAGGCAGCAGGTACAGTCGGCGGAGACAGCGATGTGGTCGGGGTCCAGCCCGGCGCTCTCCAGCCGCTTGGCGTTGAGGCCCTTGAGATCCACGTGGAACTTGCCGGTGGGCAGCACCTCGATGGAGGACAGGGCGGCGGCCCCCATGGCCTCAGTCATGGCGTTGGGCACGTCCTCGTGGGTCTCGAAGCAGCACTTGGAGATGCCGGGGCCGACGGCGGCCAGGATGTCCAGCCGGTCGCAGCCGTAGCAGTCCACCATGCGCTCCACCGCCTTGGCGGCGATGCCCAGGGCGGTGCCCCGCCAGCCGGCGTGGACCGCCCCCACCACCCGGCGCACCGGGTCATAGAGCAGGATGGGCAGGCAGTCGGCGGAGTAGACCGCCAGCGTCACACCGGGGATGTCGGTGACAAGGCCATCCGCCTGCCAGGGCTCCGGCTCGTCCAGGCCGATGCCCAGATCCGCCGCGGTGACGGTGCGCACCGTGTCACCGTGAACCTGGCTGGCGCAGACAATGTTCCCCATGTCCGCCCCAATGGCGGCGCAGAAGCGGCGGTAGTTCTCCCGTACCCGGTCGGGAGCGTCGCCCCGGTTCATGCCCAGGTTGAGGGTGGCGTAGATCCCCTCCGATACCCCGCCCAGGCGGGTGGAGAAGCCGTGTGCCACACCGCCGGCGGCCTCAAAGCCGTCGGCGGTGAGATACACCAGGCCATTTTTGTTGTGCTCGATGATATTCATGGATTTCCTCCATCTGGAAATCGAAATCGGTTTTTCCGGAAACTCGCGTTTCGAAAAACACCTCGACCCGCGCCGCGGGCACGAAGCCGGGGGTATCAAAACCGCTGTGCCGCAAAGCGGCACGGCGGTTTTGTATCTAGGGGCCGGAGGCGCTTCCGGTCAAACGCCAGCGAAGCCCCATTCCGCTTTTGGATACCCCATAGACTGCTTTTACTCGTCCTCGTGCATGCCGCAGCACTTCTTGTACTTCTTGCCGCTGCCACAGGGGCAGGGGTCGTTGCGGCCCACCTTCTGGCCCTTCTTGACGGGCTGCTTCTTAACGGTGCCGTCGCTGCCCGCGCTCTCGCCGGTGACCTTGGCCACCCGCTCCCGCTTGACGGTGGTGGCGCCCACCTGGACCCGGGCCAGGAAGATGCGGCGGATGGTCTCGGCCTGGATGGCGGCGATCATGCTCTCAAACATCTCGTAGCCTTCCTTTTTATAGGCCACCACCGGGTCGTTCTGGCCGTAAGCCCGCAGGCCGATGCCCTGGCGCAGCTCCTGCATGGCGTCGATGTTGTCCATCCAGTACTCGTCCACCACCCGGAGCATCATCACCCGCTCCAGCTCGCGCATGAGGGGCTCGCCCAGCTCGGCCTCCTTGCGGGCGTAGATGTCGCTGGCCCGCTCCTGGAGCAGGTCGGTGAGGGCCTGGGCGTCGTACTGCTGGAGCTCCTCGTCGGTAAACTTGAACTCGTCGGGCCGCAGGAACAGACCGCGGAACTGGGCGCACACCTCCCGCCAGTTCTCGGCGTCCATGTGCTTGAGCTCACCCATGTGGGCCTGCACCTCGGTGGAAATCACGGTGGAGAGCATGGTCTGAACGGACTCCTTCAGGTTCTCCCCGTCCAGCACCTTGCGGCGCTGCTCGTAGATGACCTTACGCTGGGTGTTCATCACGTCGTCGTACTCCAGTACGGTCTTGCGGGTCTGGAAGTTGCGGGACTCCACCTGCTTCTGGGCGTTCTCAATGGCGTTGGAGAGGATCTTCGCGTCAATGGGGGTGTCCTCGTCCACGCCCAGCTTCTCCATCATGCCCATGACCCGCTCGGAGCCGAACAGGCGCATGATGTCGTCCTCCAGGGACAGGTAGAAGCGGCTCTCGCCCGGGTCGCCCTGACGGCCGGCACGGCCGCGGAGCTGGTTGTCAATGCGGCGGGACTCGTGGCGCTCGGTGCCCAGGATGAACAGGCCGCCCGCGGCCCGCACCTGGTCGGCCTCCGCCTTGATCTCGTCCTTGTATTTGGCCTCCGCCTCAGCGAACATCTTCCGGGCGTTGAGAATCTCCTCGTTGTCGGTGTCGGCGTAGCCGGTGGACTCGGCGATGAGCTCGTCGGAGAGCCCGGCCTTGCGCAGCTCGGCCTTGGCCAGGTACTCGGCGTTGCCGCCCAGCATGATATCGGTGCCGCGGCCGGCCATGTTGGTGGCCACGGTGACCGCGCCCAGCTTGCCGGCCTGGGCGACGATCTCGGCCTCCTTCTCGTGGAACTTGGCGTTGAGCACGTTGTGCCTGATGCCCCGCTTCTTGAGCATGGCGGAGAGCTCCTCCGACTTCTCGATGGAGATGGTGCCCACCAGCACGGGCTGGCCCTTCTTGTGGCACTCCTCAATCTGGTTGACAATGGCGCGGAACTTGCCCGCCTCGGTCTTGTAAACCACGTCGGGGTGATCCACGCGCTGCACCGGCTTGTTGGTGGGGATCTCCACGATATCCAGGGAGTAGATGGTGCCGAACTCCTCCTCCTCGGTCATGGCGGTGCCGGTCATGCCGGAGAGCTTGCCGTACAGGCGGAAGTAGTTCTGGAAGGTGATGGTGGCCAGGGTCTTGGACTCCCGGGCCACAGTGACGCCCTCCTTGGCCTCGATGGCCTGGTGCAGGCCCTCGGAGTACCGGCGGCCGTACATGAGGCGGCCGGTGAACTCGTCCACGATGATGACCTCGCCGTCCTTCACCACGTAGTCGATGTCCCGGCGCATCAGGCCCCGGGCCCGGATGGCCTGGTTGATGTGGTGGGACAGGGTGGTGTTTTCCGGATCGGCCAGGTTGGCCACCTGGAACTGCTGCTCGGCCTTGGCGATGCCCCGGGCGGTGAGGGTGACGGTGCGGGCCTTCTCGTCCACCACGTAGTCGGCGTCCAGATCGGGGTCCTCCTCCTCCTTGGTGTCCACGCTGGCCACCCGCTGGCCCTTGAGCTTGGCCACAAAGGCGTCCACCACGGTGTAGAGCTGGGTGGACTTGTCCCCCTGGCCGGAGATAATGAGGGGGGTGCGGGCCTCGTCGATGAGGATGGAGTCCACCTCGTCCACGATGGCGAAGGCGTGGCCCCGCTGCACCATCTCGGTGGCGTAGATGGCCATGTTGTCCCGCAGGTAGTCGAAGCCGAACTCGTTGTTGGTGCCGTAGGTGATGTCGGCGGCGTAGGAGGCCTTGCGGTCCTTGGGCTGGATGTCGTGGATCACCAGGCCCACGGTGAGGCCCAGGAAGCGGTAGACCTTGCCCATCCACTCGCTGTCGCGCTTGGCCAGGTAGTCGTTGACGGTGACGATGTGCACGCCCTCTCCCGCCAGGGCGTTGAGGTAGGCGGGCAGGGTGGCCACCAGGGTCTTGCCCTCGCCGGTCTTCATCTCGGCGATGCGGCCCTGGTGGAGGATGATGCCGCCGATGAGCTGCACCCGGTAGGGCTTCATGCCCAGCACGCGCCAGGCCGCCTCCCGGCAGGCGGCGAAGGCCTCGGGCAGGATGTCGTCCAGACTCTCGCCATTGGCGATGCGCTGCTTGAATTCGGGGGTCTTGGCCTTGAGCTGCTCGTCGGTGAGCTTGGAGTACTCCCCGTCCAGGGCTTCAATCTTGTCCACGATGGGTTTGATGGCGCGGAGCTCCTTCTCGGAGCTGGTGCCAAAGAGCTTTTTCAACAGTCCCATGCGTCTTGTTCACCTTTCTTGTTCCTGTCCCCGGCGCCTCGGCTCCCAGGACTTGGATGCTAATTCAGTTTCCTAGTATATCATATCCCATGTCAATAAAAAAGGGGAAATTATGAACAAACCCAGCGTTTTGCGGTTTTCCTTCGCGCCTGCGGCGCCAGCACGCAGGGGGCGTAGATGAGGGCACCGGGCCCATAGTTGTTGTCCAGGCCGCCGCGCCTCCCGCTGTGATTCGTCCATTATACCAAAAAAATACGGAAGGTTACAAATTGCTTTTTTCCATTTACGGCCCGGCAGGCAGATGGTACAATAATGTTGTTCCCATCACCCAGTGTAAAGGAGCGTAATATGAAAAAACGGATTGTGCTGTCCGGCCTGTTGGCCGCGGCGCTGACCCTGTCCCTGACGGCCTGCGGCGGGGACAAGATGCCGGAGGAGACCCCGGTGCCCACCCCCATCCAGACATCCACGCCGGTGCCCACCCCCACTCCCACGCCGGCGCCTGCCGCTCCCAAGTGGGGGGATCAGGTCTTTGCCAAGACCTTTACCTCCGGCGACGGCGCCACGGTGCTCACCGCCTCCTTCACCCTCCCGCTGATACAGAACACCGACGCCTGCCCCGCCGGGGCGGCCATCAACGAGTGGTACAAGGCCGAGGGGGCCAGCCGGATGCTGGAGGCAGAGGAGGCCTATGAGATGGCGGTGGCCGACTACGACGTGTCCAAGGCGGCGGGGTTCCCCTTCTACCCTACCACCCAGGAGATGACCTACCAGATCGCCTACGCCGACGAGAAGGTGATCAGCGTCTGCCGGGACCTGTATGTGTCCAGCGAGGGGGAGGCCCACCCCGCCGTCTTTCTGCTCAGTGAGCAGTTTGACGCCGTGATGGGGGAAAAGCTGGACTTCACCGACTTCTTCACCGACGCCGACGCCGTACGGGCGCGGGTGGTGGACGCCCTGTTGGACCAGCGGAGCGAGCTGGCCGCGGCGGTGGAGCAGGGGACGCTCACCCGGGACGCCATCACCGCCGCGGTGCAGGTGGACAACTTTTACTGCACGGCGGAGGGGTATGTGTTCTGGCTCCAGGGCGGCGCCCTGCCCGCCATGAACAGCCCGCTCTCTGCGGTGCTGACCTATGACGCCATGAAGGACGTGAGTGCGGATGGATAACGGCAAGCCCCGGGAGGGGCAGCTCTGCCGCCTGGTGATCGACGGCTACGCCAGCGACGGCGCCGGGGTGGCCCGGCTGGACGGGATGGTGGTCTTTGTCCAGGGCGGCATCCGGGGAGAGGCCTGCGACGTGCGCCTTACCCATGTGGGCCGCAGCGCCCTCTGGGGCCGGGTGGAGGAGGTGGTCAACCCCTCCCCCGCCCGCATCTTCCCCCGGTGCCTGCACTACACCAAGTGCGGCGGCTGCCAGTTCCGGCACATGAACTACGCCGAGGAGCTGGAGGCCAAGCGCATCCGGGTGGAGGACGCCCTGCGCCGCCTGGGCGGGGCGGAGATCCACGTCTCCGCCATCCTGGGGGCGGAGCAGGTAGACCGCTACCGCAACAAGGCCCAGTTTCCGGTGGCCAAGGGCCCCCGCATCGGCTTCTACCGCCCCCGGAGCCATGACGTAATCGACGTGGACGACTGCCTGCTCCAGGGGGAGGCGGCCGCCCGCCTGCGGGGGGCCGTGAAGGAGTGGATGGCGGAGTACTCCATCCCCGCCTACAATGAGCGCACCTTCACCGGCCTGGTGCGGCACGTGTATGTGCGCACCAACCGGGCCGGCCGCAGCCTGTGCTGCCTGCTGGTCAATGGCCGGGGCGTCCCCCGGGAGGCCGAGCTGGTGCGCGCCCTGCGCCGGGCCGAGCCCAACCTGGCCGGAATCGTGCTGGGGGTGAACGAGAAGCACAACAACGTGATTTTGGGGGACTCCTACCGCACCCTGTGGGGGGAGGACTTCCTGTCCGACACCCTGTGCGGCCTCACCTTCCGGCTGTCCGTCCCCTCCTTTTATCAGGTCAACCCGGCCCAGACCGAGGTGCTCTACGGCAAGGCCCTGGAGTTCGCCGGCCTCACCGGGGCGGAGACGGTGCTGGATCTCTACTGCGGCATCGGCACCATCAGCCTGGTCATGGCCCGGAAGGCGGGCATGGTGTGGGGGGCCGAGGTGGTGCCCCAGGCGGTGGACGACGCCATCGCCAACGCCCAGCGCAACCACATTGAAAACGCCCGCTTCCTCTGCGCCGACGCGGGGGAGGCCGCCCGCTACCTGGAGGGGGAGGGGGGGCGCCCCGACGTGGTGTGCGTGGATCCGCCCCGCAAGGGGCTGGCCGAGGACGTGGTGGACACCATCGCGGACATGGGCCCACAGCGGGTGGTCTACGTCTCCTGCGATCCCGGCACCCTGGGCCGGGACGTGAAGCGGTTCGCCGGGCGGGGCTACACCCTCAAAAAGGCCGTGGCGGTGGACATGTTCCCCCGCACCGCGCATGTGGAAACCGTGGCGCGGCTGGAACGGAGCTGAGGCCATGGCGGAGGAGAGACACATCTGCGCCCTGCTGCGGCAGGGCTGCGGCGGCTGCCCCCTGCTGGAGACCCCCTATCCGGAGCAGCTGCGCCAAAAGCAGGCCCGGGTGGAGGCGCTGCTGGGGGAGTTCGGGCCGGTGTCCCCCATCCTGGGGATGGAGCACCCCTGGCACTACCGCAACAAGGCCATCTCCACCTTCTGCACCGGGCCGGGCCGGCGGCTGGACAGCGGCATTTACGCCGCGGGCACCCACCGGGTGGTGCCGGTGGCCTCCTGCCTGCTCCACCACCCCGCCCTGGACGAGGCGGTGGAGGCGGTGCGGCAGGCCGCCCGGCTCTGCCGGTACGAGCCCTACCAGGAGGACCGGGGCACGGGGCTTGTCCGCCATGTGCTGGTGCGCCACAGCCGCGCCACCGGACGGGTGCTGGTGGCCCTGGTGACCGCCGCCCCTGTCCTGCCCGGGGCCAGGGCCTTTGTCTCCAAGGTGCGGGAGCTCTGCCCGCGGGTGGAGACCATTGTGCAGAACATCAATCCCCGCCGCTCCAGCGCGGTGCTGGGGCCGCGGGAAAAGGTGCTCTGGGGCAGGGGGTACATCGAGGACACCCTGTGCGGGGTGCGGTTCCGGCTGGGGGCCTCCAGCTTCTATCAGATCAATCCGGAGCAGACCGAGGTGCTCTACCGCACCGCCCTGGACGGGGCGGGGCTGGACGGCACCCAGACCGTGGTGGACGCCTACTGCGGCGTGGGCACCATCGGCCTGGCGGCGGCGGGGCGGGCCAGGCGGGTGCTAGGGGTGGAGTTCAACCCCAGCGCGGCCCGGTGCGCCGCCCAGAACGCCCGGGCCAACGGCGCGGGCAACGCCCGCTTCCTCTGCGCCGACGCCACGGCCTACCTCCAGGGCATGGCCGCCCGGGGCGAGCGGGCGGACGTGGTGTTCCTGGACCCGCCCCGGGCCGGGAGCACCCCGGAGTTCCTGGGTGCGGTGGACCGGATGGGGCCGGAGCGGATCGTCTACATCTCCTGCAACCCGGAGACGCAGCGGCGGGATCTCCGCCTGCTGGCCGGATGGGGGTGGAGGGCCCGGCTGCTCCAGCCGGTGGATCTCTTTCCCCATACGGAGCATGTGGAGACGGTAGTGCTTTTGTCCAAACTCAATACCAAGCAGCATATCGAGGTAGAGTTGAATCTAGACGAGCTGGATTTGACTGCTGCGGAGAGCAAAGCCACCTATGATGAGATTAAAGCCTATGTGCTGGAAAAGTACGATCTGAAAGTGTCCAGCCTGTATATCTCCCAGGTCAAGCGGAAATGTGGTCTGGAGGTAGGACAGAACTATAATTTGTCGAAGAAGGAAGATGCCAAAGTGCCGCAGTGCCCGCCGGAAAAGGAAGCGGCGATTATGGAGGCACTGAAGCATTTTCAAATGCTTGAATAGGGATCGTTTCTTGATTAAAGACCAACTGCTATGATGGCGGTCGGTCTTTAATTCAAGCCTGTATTGCTAGTAAAATAGTATGATTTTAGAATTGTTTGCGATTGATTCCCTTTGTTGACGGTCGCGCTCATCTAGGGTACAATTATACTGGGTTGTTATAATAAGTTGAAATGAGGTATTAGACTATGGCTAAGGCCACTAAAAAAGATAAAGAGATAACTTTGGAAACAGTTCTGTGGAACTGCCGCGTGGCCTTGCGTGGTGTTGGTAGCACGGAGAAAAACAGGGATGCCGTGATTGGGCTGGCATTTTTGAAATTTGCTGGAGATAAATTTGAAAAGCGCCGCGCGGAACTTTTAGCGCAGTATGGCGACATTCCCGTGTTCCTAGAGAAGCCTTCTTTCTATAACGCGGTAAATGTATTCTATCTGAAAGAAACAGCGCGTTGGTCCTACATTGTCAAGAATGCAGGAGCAAATGATATTGCTGTGATTTTGGATCAGGCAATGGCTGATATTGAGGAAGCCAATCCTTCGCTGAAAGGCGCATTACTGCAAAACTTCTATGCAACTTTGGGAGCGCCTAAAGAAAAAATCAAAACATTGATTGATGAAGTCAATAAAATCTCGGAATCTCGATTTCACGAAGAAGATCTTATCGGTCGCGTTTATGAGTATTTTTTGCAGATTTATGCTGCCAGTGGCACCAAGGAAGATGGCGAATTCTATACGCCCGCTTGTGTGGTAAAGCTGATTGCAGAAATGATTGAGCCATTTAGCGGAACAGTCTATGATCCTTGCTGTGGTTCCGGCGGAATGTTTGTGCAATCGCATAAATTTGTCGAACGCCATCAGGGGAATCGGGCCAATATTTCTGTTGTTGGCCAAGAGAGTGTACCGGATACTTGGCGTCTTTGCAAGATGAATTTAGCGATTCGAGGAATTTCACATGATTTAGGCGAAAAGAACGCTTCTACGTTTACTGACGATCAGCATAAAGATCGAAAATTTGATTTTATTATGGCAAATCCACCGTTCAATCTCAAAGGGTGGCGCGGAGAAGACGAATTGTTGGATGATCCTCGGTGGAATGGCTATGTAGTTCCTCGCGCTTCTAATGCAAACTATGCTTGGATTCTTCATATTATTTCTAAATTGGATGTTAATCACGGTATTGCAGGCTTCTTGCTGGCTAATGGAGCATTAAACGATCCCGATGAATATGAGAATCGGAAACGCCTTTTGATGAATGATAAAATAGAAGCAATTATTGTCCTGCCGCGTGATATGTTTTATACTACCGATATTTCGGTGACTCTCTGGATTGTTAATATGAATAAAATGGCCCGAACCGTGAATGGACGCCAATTACGAGATCGCAGCGGTGAAGTTTTGTTTATGGATCTACGCCGTTGGGATAGTAATGTTGAAGAGATTGTCATCGATAAAGGGAAAAAGAAGAAAAAGACTGTCTTGACTGATGAGCAAATTGCTGAAGCAAAACGAATTTATAACAATTGGCAATCAACTGACACATCTTTATATCAGGATGTGCCTGAGCTATGTAAGGCTATTAAGGTATTGAAAAAAGACAAAGTAGATCCGAATGATCATTCTATTGAAGAAAGGGATTGGGCCCTTGCTCCTAGCAAATATATCGAATTTATCGATCATGATTTGGATATTGACTATGATAGCGAAATGGCCAGGATTCAGAATGAAATGCGTCTTCTGATGACCTCTGAGGAACTCTCTCAGTCTATGTTGAAAGATGCTTTTAAGGGGATTGGATATGAAATTAACTAAGCTTGGCACATATATAGAGCAATGTGATTCCAGGAATACTAATAGAAAATATGGGGCAGGCGCAGTAGTTGGATTATCCACACAAAAGCAGGTTATTAGAACAAAGGCGGATTTATCAGGTGTAAATTTAGCTTCTTATAAGCTGATGCCACCAAAGGCATTTGCGTATGTCCCTGATACTTCACGCCGTGGCGATAAAATGTCGTTAGCGTATAACTCGTCAGCAGAGACATACCTTGTTTCATCTATCTCCATTGTGTTTTTTGTTTGCGAGAATTGTGGCCTAATGTCAGATTATCTCTTTATGTATTTTAATCGTCCAGAGTTCGATCGATATACTCGCTTCAATTCTTGGGGGTCTGCCCGTGAGACCTTCTCATGGGAGGATATGTGCGACATCGATATTGAGTTGCCATCCATTGAAGTTCAACAAAAATACGTGAACATTTATAATGCTATGATTCAAAATCAGAGGTGTTATGAGCAAGGGTTGGAGGATCTGAAATTGACGTGCTTTGCCATGGCGGATCATTTCAAGCATACGAAGAAAAAGATGGCTATGGGGGATCTGCTTGAGGAAGTTGATGTTCGTAATAGTGAGGGAATATGCGATAATGCGCAAGGCATCAATATTACAAAGCAGTTTATGCCATCTGTAGCAAGCAGCTCAGATTTGTTAAAATATAAGTTGGTTTATAAAAATCAATTTGCATATAGTGCTATGCAAACTGGACGTGACAAGTGCATCCGAATTGCATTATATGGCGGAGATAAACCAATTGCTGTATCCCCTGCATATTCCGTGTTACAGAAGAAAACTGACATCATTCTAGAGGAATACATTCAACTATGGTTCTCTCGCCCAGAAAGTGACCGCCTCGGTTGGTTTATGAGCGATGCCAGTGTTCGTGCAAACTTAGATTTGCCAAGGTTTTATGAAATCGAAATTCCGGTGCCGGATTTAGATGAGCAGATATCACTTGTAAATATCTATAACGCGTATGCTCTTCGCAGAGAAATTAACGAACAACTAAAACTACAAATAAAAGATATTTGTCCCATCTTAATCAAAGGCTCGGTTGAAGAAACATCAACTTAAAAGGAGACTTATATGGCATATTACACAGAACGTCACGGCCTGAGAAAGCCTGTCGTTAAAACTTACGATATATCCATAGAGAAGTACGCTCTGCTACTCCATTGCTGTGAGAAATACTATGATAACCTTGCGTGGAAGTATCCTGCGCAATGCCCCGATGGGCAGGGGTGTTGTGGAATTGACCAGGAGCAGTTTAGTTTAGATTTGAAGTATGAGATTCCGACTTTATATAGGGATGATTCTGATCGCATTGCCGTCCCGGCTATTCGCCATAATGTTTTTAATGGGGACAGCCAGGATAAGTACGATCAGTATGCATTGCTCGATTTTATTGAATTTTTTGCAGAGAATGTACATGATGTAGTTGTTGGTAGTTTCCATAGCTATTGGGGCCACCATCATCTGACTTGTCAGAATAGCCGGAATGTGTGCGCCCAATTTCGGGATGAAATCAACCGCATCTTCCAAAAGACCGGGCTGTTGTATTCTTTGAAAGCCGATTTGCGGGTGGAGCGCATCGTTGAAAACAGTCCGCTTACTCCAGAAGTGGAAGCTACGATAGCCACTGTAAAGGAACCCGGAACGTTGGAACTTCTGCAGGAAGCAATTCTTCTTCATAAGAGCCCCTATCCGGCAGATATTCGAGATGCTACAGAGAAAATCTGGGATGCATTTGAACGACTCAAAACCTATTATACGGCACTGAACAAGCGGGATTCTGCTGCCAAAATCGTGAATGATATGTCAGGAGGACAGGACGACTATATAACGCTATTCGATACAGAATTTACTGCTTTAACCAAACTTGGCAATAACTTTAGGATTCGGCACCACGAAACAGACAAGATTGAAATTACTGATATCCGCTATTATGACTACTTCTTTAATCGTTGCCTATCTTTAATTGCTCTGGCAATCCAATATCTGCAGTAAGGGAGGTCATCACGTGGACTATGAATTTGTAAAAGGACAATTTACGGAAGCACAGCTGGAGGCGGCTATCATTGAGATATTCCAGCAGCAAGGATATATCTATGTCCACGGAGAGAAAATCCACCGGCAGTATGAAGAAATTCTGCTGGAAGATGACCTGCGTTCCTTCTTACAGGAAAAGTATGCCCATGAAGGCTTGAGCGAAACCGAGACACAGAAGATCATTAATCAGTTGGCTCTCGTCCCAGCGTCTCCGCTTTATGAGGGAAACCGTGCTGCTTTTTGGCTAGTTAATGAAGGCTTTGATCTGCAGCGAGACGATTTGAGCAAGGTGGCACTTCATATTGATTACATTGATTTCGACCACCCGGAGAATAACATTTTCAAAGTGGTGAATCAGTACTCCGTCCAGGGCGAGCGTCTGCGCAGACCGGACTTGCTCGTCTTTATCAACGGTATCCCGGTTGCCATTTTTGAGTTTAAGTCAGCAATCAATGAGGATGCGAATATCCATGACGCTTGGGAACAGATTACTATTCGCTATACCCGAGATATTCCAAAACTGATGAAGTATTGCTTCTTATCAGTCATCAGCGATGGAGCCAACACAAAAATGGGCAGTATCTTTACGCCCTATCCATACTATTATGCCTGGAATAAAGCCAATGACCAAGATAAAGTTTCAAACGGTGTAAGCTCGTTATTTACCATGATTGAAGGGGCTTTTGCAAAAGAGCGTATTCTTCGTGTGTTGCGTGATTTTGTGTTTTATCCAGATGATAGCAAGAAAAGCGAGGCTATTGTTTGTCGTTATCCCCAGTTTTTCGGAGCCAATAAAATGCTTGAAAATATTAAGCAGCATCTTCGACCAGAAGGAGATGGCAAGGGTGGCACGTATTTTGGTGCAACGGGATGCGGCAAAACTTATACTATGCTATTTCTGTCGCGGATGATTGCCCTACGCGATCCTGATGCCTTCAACAATCCAACGATTGTGATAATCGTTGATCGTGAAGATTTGGATACACAGACAGCGGAACTATTTGCAACAGCGAAAAAGTACCTCCACGAAAATGATGTGAGGAGTATTGAATCTCGTGCAGATCTTGCTGAGACATTGAAGGATAGACCTAGCGGCGGAGTCTATATAACCTCTATTCAAAAATTTTGTGAGAAGATTGGCCTTTTGTCTGCTCGAAGCAACATTATCTGTATATCCGATGAAGCTCATCGTACTCAAACTGGTGTTGGTTCGAAGCTGAAAAAGACAGAGAAGGGCGTATTTACAACGTATGGTTTTGCAAAATATCTGCGAGATAGCTTTCCAAATGCTACATATTGTGGCTTTACAGGAACACCAATTGATGAGACAATAGCCGTTTTTGGAGATGTGGTGGACAGCTATACCATGAAAGAATCCAGTGACGATGGCATTACTGTTCGCATTGCATATGAGCCGCGTTTGGCGCGTGTTATTCTTTCAGATGAGCAGGCCAAAGAAATACAGAAATATTACGAAAGTTGTGCTGAACAAGGTTCTACGACCGAGCAAATTGAAGCAAGCCAAAAAGCTATGGCACGAATGCGGGCTATTCTAGGCCACCCGGATCGCCTAAAAAAATTAGCTGAGGATATTGTCCTGCATTATGAAGCTCTTTGCGCTGAGAAGCCACACGTTGTACAAAAAGCAATGATTGTCTGTGCCGATCGAGGTGTAGCATTTCGTCTTCTAAAAGATATCCTTGCAATTCGTCCTGCCTGGGGAGAAAAACGTCGTGCAGAGAACGAAAATGATCTAACAAAAGAACAATTAGATAAGTTGTCTCCCCTCCCCAAAATTAACCTTGTTGCAACACAAGGGGCTAATGACGAGAAGGAGTTGTATGAGGCTTGCGGAACAAAAGAATACCGCAAGATGTTGGACAAACAGTTCAAAAACGATAACTCCAATTTCAAAATTGCAGTTGTTGTTGATATGTGGATTACTGGTTTCGATGTGCCATCTTTGGCTGTTATGTACATTGACAAACCATTACAAAAGCACACCCTTATCCAAACAATTTCTCGCGTAAACCGTGTTTTTGACGGCAAAGACAAAGGCTTGGTTGTAGATTATATTGGTATCAAGAATGACATGATGGAAGCCATAAAAAAATATGGTGGTCCACAAGAAAGTCCAGTGGATGAACTTGATATTACAATTGGCATTTTTCGCAATCACTTGAAAATGATTGATGACTTGTTGCTTGGATTTAACGCAAGTAAATTTTTTACTGGTGAGCCCCTAGAAAGGCTGAATTGTTTAAACAGTGCGGCAGAGTACGTTCAAAGTCGGAAAGACACCGAAACGCGCTTTATGGGATTGTCTCGAAGGTTGAAAAGTGCTTACAATATCTGCTTCCCCTCTGGTGAGCTGACAGATGAAGAAACGGCGAAAGCTCAGTTTTATCTCGCTATCCGATCTATCATTTACAAGCAAACCAAAGGGAACGCCCCTGACGCCGAAGCGATGAACCAAGTTGTAGAAAATATGGTTCGCGAGGCTATTGCCTGTACTGGAATTGAAAATGTTGTAGATGAACACAAATCGGTTGACCTGTTCAGCGATGAATTTATTGAACAACTGAATACGGTAAAGCTTCCAATCACAAAATTCAATGCACTCTTGAAATTGCTCCGTAAAGCTATTAGCGCTTATGGGCGCACTAATAAAGTGAAAGCTATGGAGTTTGATGAGCGTCTCCGCAAAGTAGTTGATGATTATAACAGCAGAGATAAGTTGGTATTTACCAACGAGGTGGTTTCTGATTTTGTAAATGATCTGTCCGACCAACTGCTACAAATTTTAAGGGATCTGCAAGAAGATCAGTCCTCTTTTCAAAAGATGGGAATTAGTTTTGAAGAGAAGGCTTTTTATGACATTCTTGTCAAAGTGCGAGATGACCACGGTTTTCCGTATGCCGATGAAAAATGTGTGGTATTGGCTAAGAAAATCAAGGAACTTGTTGATGATAAAGCTCAATTTGCTGATTGGTCTACCAGAGATGATATTAAAAATCAACTCAATATGGAATTGACCGTCTTGCTATATCAGAACGGATATCCCCCTGAGTGGGACGAAGAGGTTTTTGAAAAAGTAATGGAGCAAGCTGAGAATTTCAAGAAATATGCTGATTGATACAGTGTTTTTTCAACTACATTTTTCGAAACATTTGATAGGCTGTGATGTAGCCTGCTGTCAAAGGAAATTGCTTACTTATTGCTCTGGGTCATCCAATAGGGGCGAGCAGCATCCCTGTTGGCAAGGGGATTTCAAAGGGGAACAGCGTTCTCCTTTGTCTGGGGTGTTCAGAGGGGACAGAGTTCCCCTTTGACCGGAAGAATCCAAAGAAACCGGCGGTTTCGTGGCACACGACTTTCCCCCGGAAAGTCTAGTGTGTTATACCTTTGTGGAGCAGATGGCAGCCGGAATTGTAGCACGCCCCGGAAAGTGTGGCTACAGTGGCGGCGTTCTGGAGGGAAAGGTTGCCCCTTGCGGGGCAGCATAAGCGACAGAAAAAGGCTGGCAGGCGGTGCGGATATGCACTATCTGCCAGCCTTGTCATCTGCGGAACAAAGGTATATCAAAGCCCCCGTCAGCCGCTGCTTACCACTGTATCAAAACCACCACGGCAGTTTCCCGCGCAGGCTATCCATCGCCTCGCCTTCCACCTTCTTTGTCCGGCTCTCACTGAGGTGAAAATGGAGCGCCGCGCCGATCAGCGGATGCTCGATGCCATCGGTAAAACCATAGCGGTACAACAGATAGGTCTGCTCTCTGGCAGTCAGCTTGTCCAACGCCGCGTACAATTCTGTCAGCTGTTCTTTTTGGACATAGATTTGTTCCGGCGTTTGGGTGTGAGGGTCGACTATAGCTTCGATCCGCAGCATTCGTTCATCCTCTGAGAGAACGTCATCCAGATATACTCTCTGGAAGCCGGGGCCGTCTTTTTTATCCACCATCCGTTGTTCAAACTGAGCAAGGGCGGCGCGGATGCAGTCGGTCATGGCATTGCGGACTGCCGGTGCTGCATAAGTCAGAAATTTCATGCCACGTCCGGCATCAAACAAAGGGGTCGCGTTCAGCAGGCCGACACTTCCCTCCTGCACCAAATCTTCTAAATCAATGCCAATATCATTTTCATCCAGACCCATACTTCGGTATTGTTCCAAAGCAATTTTTCGGATAAAGCCCAGATTGTTTTCCAGCAGAATGTCACGGGCAGCCGTATCCCCTGCCTGCGCCAACTCGCACAGCCGCTCATTACTCCGGGTCGGCATTTTGCTTCTCCTGCGCGTGGTCTAATGTGGATTGGAGAAATTCCGTCAGCGCCTGACCAAACTTGTCCAATGCTTCCTTTTGCACGCCGTCCATCCCTGCCGCGCTCTGGGTGACGGCGGCGGAAATCATTTCCGGCGTGATGGTCGGTGCCTGGACATCCTGGCCTTTTGTCAACTCGGAGAACATCTGCTGGGTGATGCCCTTGGTCAAGGTTTGTGCCGCCGTGAAATCATTGCCAATTTCTTTCTTCACTTCCCGCAGCGCCGCCATAAATGTGTTCTGTATCATCGTCAGGTCTGCCTGATATACAGGGACTTTCTGCCTGTTGACAGTTCTGGCAGCCTGCACCGCAGCGTCTGTTTTATTGTTTTGGCGCAGCATGGCACTGATGGTGGTAAGCATCTGGTTCTGTCCGGCGAAACCGGCAGCCAGCGTATCGTCAAAATATTGCTCGATCATGTAGGTGACTTCTGCAAAGCGCGGGCTTTCCAAAAGGCGGTTGACGATCTCCGCATTGGCTTTTCCGGTGTACAGATTCCGCGCCGCCTGCACCGACAGGCCCAGTTCTTCAATATCAAAATTTGTCCGGTCGGGCGTGTTGACTTCCCCCAGCAGGAAATCTGTGGAGACTTCAAACACTTTTGCAATGCGGAGCAAATGCTCTGTGCTGATCTTATCGGTCTTGCCGCTGACAAACCGGCTGATGGCGCTTTCGGTGCTGCCGATGCGGGTCGCCAGCTGTGCCTGGGTAATTTTATGTTCCTTCATAAGCTCCTGCATTCGCTGCCGGACATTACCGGGCAGATAGGCTCCCTCCATGTGACGCACCTCTTTTCTGAAAACTCTCTGCATCCATTATACCTTATAAATCCAGCGTGGGCAAATGCTTTCCGCTGGCTTCGCCGCTCTGAGGTCTTGCATTTTTGCAAGATTTCAGGGCGGCTTTTTTTCGTTTCTTGCACTTTTAGCGGATTTTTCGGTCTATAGGCTTTTTCCCCGTATATTCAGGCAGACGGGTAGATACCGTCAATAAATAATGGAGGGCAAAGCCTATGAATTTGTTTGAAACTGTAAAATCTGCTGTTACTGTGAAGCAGGCCGCCGAGCACTACGGTCGCAAGGTCAACCGGGGCGACATGATCTGCTGCCCCTTCCACAATGACCGGCATCCCAGCATGAAGCTGAACAGGGATTATTTCTACTGTTTTGGCTGCGGGGCCACCGGGGACGTGATCGACTTTGTGGCGCGGCTGTTCGGCCTGAGCAGCTATGAGGCTGCGAAGAAGCTGGCCTACGACTTCGGCATCGACCCGGACAAGCCCCCGGCCGCAATGGCGCTGAAAAAGCCCTATCCGCTGGCGCGGGCCTTCCGTAACGATGAGATGCACTGCCAGCGGGTGCTGTGCGACTACCTGCACCTGCTGGAACGCTGGAAGGTCGAGTATGCGCCGCAGTCACCAGAGGACGATCCAGACGACCGTTTTGTAGAGGCGTGTCAGGTAATCGAATATGTAGATCACTTGTTGGACGTGCTCATGTTTGCAGAACTGGAGCAGCGCGTGAAAGCGGTGGATATGCTCCTAAAGGGCGGAACTATCTCCGCGCTGGAGCAGCGGCTGAAACGTCTGGAAAAGGAGGTGCAGCACTGTGGCGAAGAACGAGCAATCGCGTGAGGTCAACCAGCCCATCTGGTTTGATGGCAAGAGCATCAATGAAGCCCTGTTTTGTGATGATTTTCTCAGCAGACACAAAATCATCTACACAAACGGGGCTTTTTTCACGCCCGATGGACGTGTGACCGATGAGCTGCCGCTGCGCGGTGAGATTTTCGAGGAACTGAAATGCTGCGCGGTCAGCAACATTCCCCGCAAAATCAGCAACATCGTGGAACTGATGAAGCTGGCGGCGTTGGTAGAGGATTTCCCGCCGGAGACTGACCGCATCCATCTGGCGAATGGGACACTGTTCCTTGACGGCAACTTCGTAGAGGACAAGCCGGAGATCGTTCGCAACCGCCTGCCGGCAGCCTACAATCCCAACGCTCCCATGCCGACCCGCTGGCTGGCTTTTCTGGACGGGCTGCTCTACCCGGAGGACGTTCTCACTTTGCAGGAATATATCGGCTACTGCCTGATTCCCAGCAACAAGGGCCAGCGGATGATGGTCATTAAGGGCAACGGCGGCGAAGGCAAGAGCCAGATCGGCGCGGTGTTGTCCGCTCTGTTTGGCAGCAACATGAAAGATGGCAGCATCGGCAAAATTTCCGAGAACCGGTTCGCCCGCGCTGATCTGGAACACATTCTGCTGTGTATTGATGATGATATGCGGATGGAGGCGCTGCGGCAGACCAACTATGTAAAATCCATCGTCACCGCCCAGGGCAAGATGGATTTGGAGCGCAAGGGTAAGCAGAGCTATCAGGGATGGATGTGCGCCCGGCTGCTGGCGTTCAGCAACGGCGACTTGCAGGCTCTCTTTGACCGCAGCGACGGCTTTTACCGGCGGCAGTTGGTGCTGACCACAAAAGAGAAACCTGTTGACCGCGTGGATGATCCCGACCTTTCCGAAAAGATGAAGGCAGAAATCGAGGGCATATTCCTCTGGGCCTTTGCGGGACTGCAGCGGCTGGTGGCAAACAACTTCAAGTTCACCGAAAGCCAGCGCACCAAAGAGAACCGGGAGGCCGTTAAGCGGGACAACAACAATGTGTTTGACTTTCTGGAATCCGAGGGCTACATCCGGCTGAAAGCGGATGCGTCCATCAGCTCAAAGGATTGCTACGACATTTATCGGATGTGGTGTGAGGAAAATAGTCTGACTGCTCTTAAACGCCGCAGCTTCAGCGATGCGCTGGTGGCAGCCTGCGGCAAGTACAATCTGGAACACTGCAACACGATCACCAATTCGGCAGGACGCCGGGTGTGGGGCTTTATGGGCATTGAGGCGGTGGCAAGGCCACATATAAACGAGTTTACGGACGCTTCACAGTGTACGTACGTACCGGAAGACTGGCGGGATTGATTTTCGCTCTGGTCGCCGGTACGTATGTACGCAGCGATTCACCCTGTTACCTCATATATTAGAGGCGCTTCATGCGGATAAAGTGGTCGTGCCCATTTTGGGTACGACCAGAACCATGTAAATATTCTCGGTTTTGTGATGTGAAGTGGTTGGTGTCATTTTGAACCCGACCACTTTAGCAGGACGAAGTAGGTGTGGTCATTTTGACCACACCTGAAGCGGTCAGTAAAAGCGGTGATTTTGCAGGCATATTTTAGAGCAATCTCAAAACAGCGAAATGTTTCTCTTTTATCCGTATACAGTTCGCCGGATGGCGGCTCACGGAACGACGTACAGATTGCAGCATTTTGTGACAATACAGCCCGAACAGTGAAAAGTCCCGCATTTCTGTAAAGTCGAATATTCCGCCGTTGACCAACGATACGCAGGGAATCATTTCTATCGCAAAACAGCATTTGCACAAATTTCACCATTGACCAAAGCCGGTGCGCTCCCCAGCGTAGCCGGTTCTTTTTATGACGCAACCGAAAATCATGTTTTATCTATCAAGTGACAAAGGGCTTCACTTGCGAAAATGGAGGAATATATTTTATGAAGTCAAGTATCCGAAACGAAATCAAGGCGCAGATCATCCGCGCCGGTTACACCATGCAGGAAGTCGTTGACCAGCTGCACGATGAGTATGGGTGGAGCGACAGCGTATCCAATCTTTCCGGAAAATTGCAGCGGGAATCGCTGCGGTATCGGGAGGCCGTGGAGTTGGCTGACGTGCTGGGATATGACATTGTCTGGCAGAAACGGAGGGATTGAGTATGGAAAAAGCACAATACGCGATTATGCGATTTGCCAAATATAAGGGGCCTGAAATCGGCAATATCGAGGCCCATAACGAGCGCACAAAGGAAAAGTACGCCAGTAATCCCGATGTGGATACCAGCCGAAGCAAGTACAACTTCCATCTGGTCAAACCGCCCGGCAAGTACCGGGCCGAGTCAGAGAGGCAAATTGCCGCTGCCGGATGCCGTACCCGGAAAGACAGTATCCGTATGATCGAGACGCTGTTCACAGCCAGCCCGGAGTTCTTTAAGGGAAAGAAACGGGCGGAAATTCGGGTATTTTTCGAGGAAGCTCTGCACTTTCTGGAACAGCATCAGTCCAAAGAGACAATTATATCCGCCGTGGTGCATATGGACGAGAAAACGCCCCATATGCACCTTTGTTTTGTCCCTTTGACGGAGGATGGCAGGCTCAGCGCCAAAGACATCATGGGCAATAAAAAGAAGCTGACCTGGTGGCAGGATGAGTTTTGGAAACACATGGTCAAGAAGTTTCCAGATTTGGAGCGTGGCGAGAGCGCCAGCCTGACCGGGCGCGACCATATCCCGCCCCGTGTGTTCAAGGAAATGACCCGGCTGACCAAACAGAAGGACAAGTTGGAGAATCTGCTCACCGGAATCAATCATTTCAACGCCAAAAGCCGTGCGGAGGAAATCTGCAAAATTTTGGACACCTATCTTCCCAGCGTGGAGAAGATGGACACGCTGCTGCGGAAATATGGCGTGGCCTTCACGAAAACAGCATCCGAAAACAAAAAGCTGAAAACGAAAAACGCTGAACTGGAAGAATCTCTTGCGTCGGCGCAGAAGGTCAGCGCGTTAAAACAAATCGAAGACTTCAAGCTCCGGCGCGACTATGACAGTGCTGTGGCGATTTTGGAGCAGATACCGGCAGAAGTATTGGAACTTTATAAACACCCGCACAAAAAAGAAAGGGAAACGGCCTATGATCGATGAATGGAGCGGTTTTGCAGACCTGCTGGCCAATCTGATTGAGAAGTACGCTTCGGAATTGGATGTTGAGAGCCTGCCCGCTCTGGCGGTTCCGCTTGAGGATCAGGACAGCGCGGCAACAGGCAAAAAAGAATCTGTTTTCAAACCGGAAGCAGTTGCAGGCAAAATTGCTGCATGATATAATAGACGTGATATAAGAGTCCAAACAAGAGAGCGACGCCCATTTTCTTCGCTCTCTTGAAACATAGAAAATGTAATCGGATAGGAGCGTGAACAAATGGCGGAAGATAAAAACAGACCGGATCAGATCCAGGGCGAGATTGTAATTTATCAGGCCGAAGATGGGCTCACAAAGGTAGAGTGCCGGTTTGTAGACGAGACTGTTTGGCTGACGCAGCAGCAGATGGCGGAATTGTTCCATACATCCAGAAGCAACATTGTGGAGCATATCGGCCACATCTATGAAGAAGGCGAATTGGACGAGGTTTCAACCTGTCGGAAATTCCGACAGGTTCGAATGGAGGGCAACCGACAAGTAACCAGAGAGCTGCCTTTCTATAATCTGGATATGATCATTTCTTTGGGGTATAGGGTAAAATCCCTAATCGCCACCCAGTTTCGCCGGTGGGCTACGGAACGCCTGAAAGAGTATATGATCAAGGGCTTCACGATGGACGATGAGCGCCTGAAAAATTTGGGCGGTGGAAACTATTGGCGCGAACTGCTGGAACGGATTCGGGACATTCGTTCTTCGGAAAAAGTGATGTATCGTCAAGTGCTGGACTTGTACGCCACCAGTGTAGACTATAACCCCAGAAGTGCGGAATCCATTGCGTTTTTCAAAATGGTGCAGAACAAGCTTCATTATGCAGCGCATGGACATACGGCTGCAGAAGTGATCTATGAGCGGGCCGATGCGGATAAGCCGTTTATGGGGCTTACCACCTTTTCCGGCGATTTCCCCACGGCAAAAGATATTGGGATTGCCAAGAATTATTTGACAGAGGAAGAACTTCGGGTGTTGAATCAGATGGTATCCGGTTATTTTGACTTTGCCGAGGTGCAGGCCATCCGTCACCGGCCCATGTATATGAGCGATTATGTGGAGCAACTGGACAATATTCTTCGGGCGACCGGTGAAGAAGTGCTGACTCATGCAGGAAAAATCAGTCATACACAGGCGATGGAAAAAGCAAAAGCGGAATATAAACGCTATCAGGCACAAACTCTTTCTCCTGTGGAGGAAGAATATCTGAATACCATTAAGCAGTTGGAAAAAACGGCCAAGACAGAGGCGGAAAAGCAGGATGATTCTTCTGACCCAAGTTAAGAATGACCAATCCAATTTTTGGGTTCGCACCACATGAGGAAGATTATGATGCAGAAAGAGAAGACAAAAGTTTACACCTACACCAGAGTCTCCACCGCTATGCAGGTAGACGGCTACTCGCTGGATGCGCAGAAGGCCAAAATGAAGGCATATGCCGACTACAATGATTATGAGATTGTCGGTGAATATGAGGATGCGGGAAAGTCCGGCAAGTCTATCGAGGGCCGGGCGCAATTCAGCCAGATGATGGAGGACATCAAATCCGGCAAGGATGGCGTGTCCTATGTTCTGGTGTTCAAATTGTCCCGGTTTGGCAGAAACGCGGCGGATGTGCTCTCTTCCCTTCAGGTCATGCAGGATTTTGGCGTCAACCTGGTGTGTGTGGAAGATGGCATTGATTCTTCCAAAGACGCGGGCAAATTGATGATCTCTGTCCTATCTGCTGTGGCGGAGATTGAGCGGGAAAATATTCGTGTCCAAACCATGGAGGGCCGCATTCAAAAAGCGAGAGAAGGCCGCTGGAATGGCGGCTTTGCTCCCTATGGGTATCAACTGGTGGATGGGAAATTGGTCATCAACGAGGAAGAGGCAGAGGCCATTCGTGTCATCTACGACCAGTATGTTCACACGAACATTGGCGCAAACGGCATCGCAAAGTATCTGGAAAACCACGGTATCCGCAAGATTCCCCGGCAGAATGGGAAGAATCCCCTGTTTGACGCACACCTGATCCGCTTGATTTTGAAGAACCCCGTGTACTGCGGGAAAATCGCCTATGGCCGCCGCAAGATGGAAAAAGTGCGCGGCACAAGGAACGAGTACAAGCTGGTGGAGCAGGACAACTACCTGCTGGCAGATGGGCTGCATGAGCCCATTGTTTCGGAAAAAGTCTGGCAGGCGGCGCAGGTGAAGCTGCTGGTACAGGCCAAGAAATACGAACACGTCAACCGCGGGAAAGATGAACACGTACATCTGCTCTCCGGCATTGTAAAGTGTCCTGTCTGCGGAGCCGGAATGTATGGGAACAAAAGCATCAAGCACAAGGCGGACGGCACCAAGTACAAGGATTTTTACTACTACGGTTGCAAGCACCGCTCCATGATACGTGGGCATAAGTGCGATTACAAAAAGCAGATTCGGGAAGAACTGCTGGACGATGCCGTGGCGGAGGTCATTGTAAAGCTGGTGAGCAATCCGAAGTTTGCTGCCATGATGCAGGAAAAAATCAATATGAAAGTGGATACTGCCGCCATTGACCAGGAGATTGCCAATTACGAGAAGCAGCTGCGCCAGCATTATTCCGTCAAGGCGAAGCTGGCGGAGGAAATTGATTCTCTCGACCCGGACGACCGGCACTATGTCCGGCGCAAGGCAGACCTTGATGACCGGCTCTACAAGATGTATGATAAGATTGAAGATACCGAGTCTCTGCTGATCGCAGCCAGAGCCAAAAAGCAGGCCATTGAAGCGGAAAAGCTGACCGGCGACAATATCTATAAAGTGCTGATCTATTTTGAAAAACTGTACGGCATGATGAACGATGTGGAGCGGCGGCAGTTGATCGAGACGCTGATCTCTGAAATTCAGGTTTATCCGGAACGCCAAGCCAATGGACAGTGGTTAAAGTCCATCAAATTTAAGCTGCCCATCATCGAGGAAGACATGAGTATCAGTTTGGACAACGAAGAACAAGTCGAGTGTGTGGCGGTGCTGGCCAAAATCCGCGGAGGTGGTATGTGAGGTACGCCGCCTCCGAAGTCAAAACAGCATGGGAGCCTGGCGCGCAACGTGCGGCGCCAGGCTCCCATTTTACTTTGTATGCTACGCTTCCTTCGGCGGCATGGCGGTAGCCACGCCTTTGATCACCACGTCTCCGTGCTGGTTGGTGCATACGGTGTCCAGCTTGACGATATTCTTTTCCGGAAACAGTTCCTGGACGGTACAGGTCGCCGTGACGGTGTCCCCGATATAGACCGGCTTGGTGAATTTCAGCTCCTGGCCCAGATAGATGGTGCCGGGCCCCGGCAGCTTCATGCCCAGCACTGCGGAGATAAAACCGGCCCCCAGGATGCCGTGGGCAATCCGGCCGCCGAACTGGGTCTGGCTGGCGGAAACCTCGTTGGTGTGGGCGGGATTGAGATCGCCGGTGATGCCGGCAAACAGGTATACGTCCGTCTCGGTCACGGTCTTGGTCACGCTGGCGCTGTCGCCCAGCTTCATTTCCCGAATAAGCATTGTTTGACCTCCTGTTCCTGCGTTGTTCCGCTTGAGCTGGGGTTCTGCTGCGCAAGCCCCATTCGCTCCTCCCGGAAGATGCGGCTGTCCATAGTCGTTACATCTGTGATGACTGGTGTGAACTCCATCTGGTCAAGGATATCGCGCTGGATGTCCACGCCCGGGGCGACCTCTTTGAGCGCGACGCCCTCCGGTGTGAGGGCAAACACCGCCCGCTCGGTAATATAGAGGACGGGCTGGTTATGCTTGATTGCGTAGCGGCCCGCAAAGGTCACCTGCTCCACCTGCCTGACCAGCTTTTTGACCTTGCCCTCCCGGAGGAGCTTCAGCGTACCGTCTGCGGCTGAGACCTCCAGGCCGCCGGCGGTGAAGGTACCGCAGTAGACCACCTTCTTGGCGTTCTGTGTAATGTTGATGAAGCCGCCGCATCCGGCGATCTTCGGGCCAAATTTGCTGACGTTCACATTCCCGTCCCCGTCCATTTGGGCCAGGCCGAGAAATGCCGTATCCAGTCCGCCCCCGTCATAAAAGTCGAATTGAACCGGCTGCTCCAGAATGCAGTCCACATTGGTGGCGGCGCCAAAATCCATGCCGCCGGCCGGGACGCCGCCGACGGCACCCACCTCGGTTGTGAGCACCATGCTCTCCAGCCCCTCCTCTGCCGCCACAGAGGCTACGCCCTCCGGCATGCCGATGCCCAGATTGGTTACTGCACAGGGGGTCAGTTCCATGGCCGCCCGCCGGGCAATGATCTTCCGCGCACCCATCGGCAGCGGGGACAGAGCATTCAGAGGGGTGCGGATCTCTCCGGAAAAGGCGGGGTCATACTGGGTGCCGAAGGTCTGCATGTGGTTCTCCGGCCGGGCCACCACAAGCGCATCCACATAGATACCGGGGAGGCGGATGAGCCGTGCGTCCAGGCAGCCGTAGGAGACCACCTTCTCCACCTGGACAATGACCCTGCCGCCGGAGTTATGGGCGGCCTGCGCCTGGGCCAGGGCCTCGGCGTAGACACCCTCCCGCTCAAAGGTACAGTTGCCGCGCTCGTCGGCATAGGTCGCGCGGATAACTGCGATATCAATGGGGAAGGCGGGATAAAAGAGCTTTTCCTCGCCCTCCAGCTCAATCAGCTTGACCATATCGCCCGCTTCATGGGCGGCGCGGTTCATCTTTCCGCCCTCCAGGCGGGGGTCCACAAAGGTGTCCAGGCCGACATGGGTGATCACGCCGGGCCGCTTCGCGGCGATCTCCCGGAACAGCCCGGAGATGACACCCTGGGGGAGGTTGTAGGCCGCCAGCTTATTCTCCGCCGCCAGCCCTCCCAGCTTGGGCGCCAAGCCCCAGTGTCCGCCGATCACCGTTGTGCACATCCCGTCTACAGCCAGGTGGTTAAGCCCCCGCTCGCCGCTGTCACCCTGTCCGGACGCATACACGACCCTCAGCCCTCTCGGGTGTCCGCTGCTCCTGGCGGCCTCCTCCAGCGCAACCATAATCTCCTCCGGATGCATCAGACCGTTTGCAAAGCCGCCGAACGTCACAGTTGCCCCATCGTAAAAATAGGTGTCTACCGCTTGGCGGGCGGTTAATATCTTTGCCATATCGTTTCGTTCCCTTTCTGTAACATAGAATGGCTGTTTTCCTGAAGGCAAAAGCGGAACGGGTCGGCATCCGATTGCGCGGTGCTGACCCGTTCGGACCGGTCCGTTTTATGTGGACTCTGAGTGATCAGATCAGCCCGATGATTGCCATTGTTGCAGCGATCAGCGCCAGGGCGATGGGGGTGATCACGGTCATGACCAGTACGTGAGGGTAGGACTCCTTGGTGGTCACGCCGCAGACCTGGGCCTCCATAACGAAGGTGGGACAGTGGGGCAGCGTGTCCATGCCCATCGCGGCCATGCCGACGACCTTGTAGAGCGCCTGGGGATTGACGGTGCCCAGGGACATGAACTGGTCGGCCATGGTGCTGCAGAAGATCTGGGTGCCGCTGAGGGAGGCGCCGGTAATACCGGAAAATACGTTGGTTACGATGACGGCGGAGATGTAGGGGTTCATTTTGTCGGCGAGCATCATCGCAAAGTTCATGAAGTACTGGAAACCGGCGCAGGCATTGACGACGGACGCAAAGCCCATCAGCGCGGCGGTCAGCAGCAGGGGATTGATGCTGGAGGTAAAGCCTGTAACCAGGTCCTGAACAATGTGGCCCTTGAGATACTTATAATTGGTAATAATTAGAACAATAGCGCCCACGCCCATGGCGGTGTTGATGCCGTCAGAGGCGCTCATGGAGTTGGCCAGCACCAGCTTAAGCACAATAATGACAATATAGGGCAGAATAGCCAGGTGAATGGGGGGCAGTTCCTTACCGCTGGTGCTTCCGGCGATGAGTTCGGCATCGCTCTCAGAGGCTACAAAGCCAATTCCACGGGCACGCAGGGAGTTGGAGGCCCAGGTGAAGTAGAAAATGCCGAAGCCGAAAGCCACTACAAGGAGCACAATTGCCATCGTGGGGGCCGCAAAGGTGGTGACGCCCAGCTTTTCGGACAATGCGATGCACAGCATAGAGGGGGCGCCCGGGGTAACGACATTCAGAACCACGGCTCCATACAGGAAGATGGCGGGCATCAGGAGTTTTGAGACATTGGCTTTGCGGAACATGGGCACAGCCACGGGATAGACGGCAAAAATAATAATAAATGCATTTACACCGCCATAGGCCAAAAGGAAGGTAATAATCAGGGTTCCGGCGACGGTGGCTTTCACGCCGAGGAAGGCGAACAGAAAATTTGCGATAGACTCGGCGGCGCCGCTCTTTTTCATCAGCTCGCTGTAAGCCGAACCAATGGTGAACAGAAACAGGTACGAGCCGAAGGTACTTCCGAGGGAGGCCGCGTAGGTGCCGGTCAGAGTCCCCCAGAACGGGAGCCCGCTGCTTACAATCACGATAACCGAGCCGACCAGGGATGCCACAAAGCCGTTGACACCCTTAAAGGTCAAATAGATCAGGACTGCAACGCCAAGAACCATGCCAATTACGCTGATGATCTCCATACGTTTTCCTCTCTTTCTTATCCAATGATTCCGTACTGGGAGGCGCTCGCTTAACGCTAGGTCAGGACAGTAAAAGCACTATATTTCCATTAAAGAATAATAATGGAATTTAAAGGGCGGACAAGCTCCGGAGGTACTCTGGCCCGTCCCAATTTACCAAATCATATTCCGTTCGGCCTCTTCTCTCAGCCAGTCCCGGAAGTCCGGGTGGGCAATTTTGACCAGGGCCTCAACCCGCTCCCTGATATTCAGTCCCCGCAGCCAGGCGATACCATACTCCGTGACCACGTAGTCGGTGTCGTTTCTGGAAGTGGTGACCGCGGCGCCCCGCGCCAGGAAGGGGACAATTTTTGAGTGCAGCACCTCTTTGCCGTCTGCATCTGTGGCCGAATAGGTGGAATGCATTGCAATGATGGATTTCCCGCCCGGGGACATCTGCGCGCCCTGTACCGTCTCAGACTGCCCTCCGGTGCCGGACCACTGAAGGTTGCCGACGGTTTCAGAGGCGCACTGTCCGGTGAGGTCGATCTCCAGGCTTGCGTTGACGGAGACAAACTTGTTGTTTCTGGCAATGGTGTAGGGATCGTTTGAGAAGGTGGAGGATTTAAAGAGCACGGAGGGGTTGTTGTGGACGAAGTCATAGAGCCTCTGGCTGCCCATGGTGAAGGAGCACACGGAAAAACCGTTCATAAAGCCCTTCTGGGAGTTGTCCACCGCGCCGCACTCAATGAGATCCACCATGGTCTCGGTAAACATTTCCGTGTGGATTCCCAGATGCCTCTTGCTCCTCAGCTCATTTGCCACGGCGTTTGGGATGTTGCCGATACCGAGCTGGATGGTGGAGCCGTCCTCTACAAGAGAGGCCACAAAGGCGCCAATTTTTTTGTCTACCTCGGTGTAGGGCACCAGGGACTTGGTGGGGATAGGGCGGTCGGACTCCACAAGGGCATCCACCTCGGAAATATGTACCTGTGTATCACCAAAGGTGCGCGGAAAGTTGGGGTTGACCTCCAGCAGAACCAGCGCACCCTGATCGATCAGGTCCCGCTCATAGATTGCGCTGACCGAGAGGGAAAAGTAGCCGTGGGAGTCCATGGGGGAGACCGTGGCCAGCACCACGGGCCGGCGGCCCTCGGCCTGCAGGCGCTGTAGAGACTTTCGCAGAACGGAGGTGGAGCTCTGAGGAACGGCGCTGACCAGCTTCTTTTTCTGCGCGTCCCGGAGCCCGGCGGTAAAGAACCAGCCGTTGTGGCTCATGATACCTGCCATCTCGGGGTCCTTCATCGCATCATAATACTGAATGGGAAGGCAGGAGTTCAAAGTAGTGCCTTTTACCCCCGTCTCCTTCAAATGCTGTAGCTTGGACAGGATGGCCTGGGGCTCCGCCGCAGCCTGAGCGGAAAACATGGAATCTCCGTCCTGAATAAGCTCCAAAGCCTGTTCAGCGCTCATTTGTTTCTTCTTGTACAATTCCTGATACTGGTTCACAGGATAACGCTCCTTTCTCGTGGGGCCATGTCTGGTGCGTGGGACAGGGCGCAGAGGAAGGGAATGAACCCCGCCCCACACACCGCCTTTTGAGGAATTTGTCCGGTTATGGGGATTTTGTCTTGCCTGCTTCGACAATTTGATTATAGTTGAAGGGCTATGGTTTGAAAAATACACCTTTTTTATCGCCGCATGAATTTTGGTTATGCCTAAAATAATGTTGCTGTTTTTTGAACTTTAGCCCCGTTTTATTGGAAATTATCCTATATTATAGTCTGTTTTTTCTCTCTGGCTAGTGGCCCGGCACTCTTTGCCGCATCCCGTGTTCCGAAAAGAAATTTGCGAAAAGGCGTCATGTACTTTATAATAAAAATACAATTCGCTCGACTGTTCGAATGGTTTTTTGTGTAGGAGGAATCATGGCTTTGCGGCATCACGGCCTGCGGCGGCTGAGGGAGTATGTATGAAACGAATGCAGCTAGAATATTTTGTGCGTATTGTGGAGGAGAAAAGCTTTACAAAGGCCGCAGAAAAGCTCTTTATCAGCCAGCCTGCACTGAGCAAATCGATCCGCGCCCTTGAGGCGGAGCTTGGTGTAACGCTGTTCAAGCGCGATCCCCGCGAGCTGAGCCTGACCAGCGAAGGGGAAAACGTCTACTGTTATGCGGTGGATATTTTGAATTACTGGCAAAGCCGTACCGCCGAGCTGTTTTCTTTGCTGGAACAGGTAAAGGGTTCTCTGCGGTTTGGGCTTCCACCGTCGGTTGGGAGCGTTTTTTTTTCAAAGATTCTGTTTGAATACGGCTGTAAATATCCGCAGGTTGATTTGCAGATTGTAGAGGGAACCTCCAAAAAGATTGAAGCACTGGTCATGAATGATCAGGTAGACCTGGGCGTGGTGATTGAGCCATACGAAAATCCGCATATGAGGTTAAAGACCGTCTACCGTTCTGATGTGGTGCTGGCAGTGGCGCGGAATCACCGGCTTGCAGAGCGGACAGAAGTGGAGATTGCCGAGCTTAGGGATGAGCCGATGCTGATGGTCTCGAAGGACTATATGTTTCACGACCAGGTGCTTGCCCATTGCCGGCAGGCGGGGTTTACGCCAAATATCACGTTTACCACATCCCAGTGGGACCTTTTGCTGGAAATGACGGCTGAAAACCAGGGTGTGACCCTAATTGGGCGGCCTTTGGTGGAAAAGCTGTACAGCGGCAGGATCAAGTGCATCTCACTTCAAAATCCGGAGTTTTTGTGGACACTTGGCTTAATATCAAAAAAATGTAAAACGCTTTCCGGCGCTGCAAAGAGCCTTTGGAATTTTTGCGATGAAGTTTGAGGGGGACCAGACATCACAGCCGGCTGCAAACCTGCCTGCTCCATCTGAAAAACGCCGGGGACAGAACTGTACCGCACAGTCCTGTCCCCGGCGTTTTAGAACATTCTATATGTGAGGGCCTTCCGTACGAGGCTCCGGAGGGCCTATTCCAAATCATATACACAATATGAAGGAACGCCCCGCCTCCCGTTCGGGAGGCGGGGCGCTCTGCTGGCCGGGCACGGGGGACGGGGGGAGGACATAGGATAGGATGCAGAGAAAACGGCCCGACAGCCGCTCTGCCAAATGCTCTGAAAAGGAGAATGCCGCGTGTCAGAATATTGTATGCCTCCCCTTGGGGGGTATTCCAACGGAGAGTGCGCCATGAACCGCATCAATGCCCAGCCGGAGCGGCGGCCCTGCGTGTGCTCCCCCTGCCATCCGGTTCCGCCCTGCCCGCCAATTCCACCCTGTCCGCCGACTCCCCCTCCCATTCCAGGCCCGACCGGCCCGGTTGGACCGACCGGCCCTCAGGGGATTCCGGGACCGGACGGTCCCACCGGCCCTGCGGGCCCCATGGGTCCCCAGGGCGGGACAGGTGATCCAGGCCCCACCGGCCCGACGGGGCCCACTGGCTTGACGGGGGCGACGGGCCCAACCGGCCCCACCGGCGCCGTGGGTCTGACGGGTGCGACGGGTCCCGCAGGCCCGACAGGGCCCACTGGCCTGACGGGTCCGACGGGCCCAACCGGCCCCACCGGCGCCGTGGGTCTGACGGGTGCGACAGGTCCCGCAGGCCCGACGGGGCCCACTGGCCTGACGGGTCCGACCGGCCCGACTGGCCCAACTGGCCCGACTGGGCCAAGAGGCGAGACAGGCGCAGCAGGCGCCACAGGCCCGACCGGCCCGTCCGTGACCCCGGCGACCGCAGTGGCGAACGCCACCAGCGCCGCGGACGTGGTGACACGGTTTAACCAGCTTCTGGAAAACCTGCGGGCGGCCGGGCTGCTGGGCACCTGAGTACAGGCACCAAAAAAACGCCGCGGGCGGCGCTGCTGCGCCGCCCGCGGCGTTCCTATAAGGGGGATTGCTTTGTGAAGATTGTGGTTTATGCCATTTGCAAAAATGAGGCCGGACATGCGGAACGCTGGATGGCCTCCATGGCGGAGGCAGACGGGGTGTATGTGCTGGACACCGGCTCCACCGACGGGACCGCGGAGCGCCTGCGTGCCCTGGGGGCGGTGGTTGTGGAAGAGAGGGTGGAGCCCTGGCGGTTTGACACGGCCCGCAACCGCTCTTTGGAGCTGGTACCGGAGGACGCGGACATCTGTGTGTGTACCGATCTGGATGAGGTGTTTCACCCGGGCTGGCGGGCGGCGCTGGAGGCGGCCTGGACGGACGGGACCACCCAGGCGGTCTACCGCTATACCTGGAACTTCAACGCCGACGGCTCCGAGGGCACCGTGTTCTGGATTGAGAAGATCCACGCCCGCCGGGGATACCGCTGGACCCACCCGGTTCACGAGGTGTTGGAGCGGCAGGAGGGCTGGGGACCGGGGCGGAAGTGCACAGCGGAGGGGGTGCAGTTGGACCACCACGCCGACCCCGCCAAATCCCGGGGGCAGTACCTGCCCCTGCTGGAGCTGTCGGTGGCGGAGGCCCCGGAGGACGACCGCAACACCCATTACCTGGGCCGGGAGTACCTGTTCTACGGCCGGTGGGACGACTGTATCCGCACACTGGAGCGCCACCTGTCCCTGCCCACCGCCGTCTGGGCGGATGAGCGGTGCGCCTCCATGCGGTTTCTCGCCCGGGCGTGGCGGCAGAAGGGCCGGCCGGAGCAGGCCCGGCGGTGGCTGTGGCGGGCCATCGGGGAGGCCCCTCACCTGCGGGAGCCCTACCTGGAGCTGGCGCGCCTACTCTATGAGGAGGCGGAGTGGGACGGGGTGGTGTACCTGTGCCGTCAGGCCCTGGCAATTACCGACCGCCCTCAGACCTATATCTGCGAGGCGGAGGCGTGGGGGAGCCTGCCCTGGGATCTCCTCTCTCTGGGGCTGTACCACACCGGGCGGCGGGGCGAGGCCCTGGAGGCCGCCCGGCAGGCCCTGGCCCTGTCTCCGGAGGATGGGCGCATCCGGGACAACGTGGCATTCCTGGCGGGCTAGCTCTCCCGGGCCGCCGCCGTCCGGCGGCGGGACAGCGCGTCCAGAAGCCAGGGCCATACCAGTGCAAAGAAAAGACCAAACAGACTGCCCAGCACGTTGTTGCATACCCGGATGGCGGCCGCGGGGCCGGGACCGAAGAGGGCGCTGGCGGTGAGCAGGGCGCCCAGACAGTTGAACACGGTGCAGAAGCCGTAGCTGGCGCACAGGCCCAGGCAGAGCCCCGACAGGATGCCCAGGCCGCCGTGGAGGGCGGGCGGGCAGAGCTGATAGAGCAGGCAGAACAGCAGGGAGCCGCCCAGCACGCCGCCCACCCGGCCTGCCGCCCGCCGGACGGGGTGGGACCCGTAGGCGGTGAGAATGGAGCTGCACGAGAAGCCCACCCACATGATGCGGGGCAGGCCCAGCAGCTCCCCAGTGAGCACCGCCAGGCTGATGCCCACGGCCACCCGGAGCTGCCAGCGGCACTTTTCATCGGCGAGGGAAAAGGCGCGGAGTACCGCCCGGAAGGGGCGCTCCGGTGTCCTGCCCCGGTGGTTATGGTAGAGCACCGCGGCGCACAGGGCGAAGCCCAGCAGCATCTCCAGCCCCCGCAGGGCGAGCGAGCGCCCGCTGACCGGATTTCCATACAGGAAAAGATAGCTGAACAGGTAGAGGGAGGCGTTGCCCAGCTCGGGCTGGTCGGCGGTGATGAGCAGCAGCACTCCGATACAGAACAGGTTGAGAAGCAGGTGGAGCAGGGGCCCGCCCAGAGGGGCCAGGGCGGGCCCGAGCGTGAGCAGGGCGAAGGCGGCCGCCATGTTCCGCAGGGTGTCGGCCATGCGGTAGTTGTAATGGACAAAGCGGCAGCTGAGCAGCAGACAGAAAATGACCACCGCCGCGGGGCTGTTGGCCCCACCGAACAGGGCGGTGAGGGCGGAGATAAACACCACCGCAAACCCCACACAGGCGGCGTCCCGGGCCAGCAGGGCCAGGAGAAGCCGCCTGCGCTCGGCCCCGGCGGCCTGGCGGAGCAGGCCCTTGAGCTGGGGCACCCCCAACTGCATCAGTCCATAGAAGGACACGGCTCCCCACCCCCTTTCACGGCCGCGGCGTCCAGGCGGCGGTTGGCCTGGGTGATCTCCTCCATCAGCCGGGTGAACTCCGCCTCCCCCAGCCCCTCCCGCATCCGGTAGAGGGGGGAGAGATACGCCCTGCACCCGTCCTGGAGGGCCTGCCGTCCCGCCTGGGTGAGAGACAGGGTATAGCTGCGCCGGTCGGTGGGGGAGGGGGCGGCCGCCACCAGCGCCCGCGCCCGCAGGCCCCGGATGAGGCGGCTGACGTTCACCTGCTGTAAGCCCATGCTCCGGCTCAGGCCCAGGGGGGTCACCGGCTCCTCCGCCATCCACAGGCGGGCAAGCAGCTCCAGCTCCGACCCGGTCAGGGGCAGGCGCTGGTGGACGGCGGCCCGCCGGGCCAACTGCCGCAGCTGCTGCATATACTCTGACATTTGAACCCAATCCGGTTTCACAAAATCGTCCTCCATATACTTATCTATAATATATATTATTGATAAGTATATTACTCCGCCAGGCGCATCCTGTCAAGAGCGCCCTGCGCATTGACATTCCCGCGGAGAAAATAGTATAATAAAAAATACGTACCGGGGCATGGCCCCGTTGGGAGAGAAGGATACAGGGGGCGGAGCGCATATGAGCGATACCAATGATAAAATTCGGATTGTGCAGGAGACGGTGGCGGGCAAGGAGATCACCTTTGCCCACGTCATCGGCGGGCCGGCCCCCATCATCTATCAGAAGCTGGGCCTGAACCCGGCCATCGACTACGGCGCCGCCGCCATCGGCATCATGAACATGACACCGCCGGAGTCGGCGGTGATCGCCGCCGACATCGCAGTGAAGAGCGGCGACGTATACCTGGGCTTTGCCGACCGCTTTACCGGCACGGTCATCATCACGGGCGAGCTGGCGGACGTCACCTCTGCCCTGACGGAGATTGTAAACTACTTCCGCGATGAGCTGGGGTATGTGGTGTGCAGGATCACCAAGCGGTAAGAGGCGCGGCGATGGGGAAGCGTATGACACGGGAGGAGTTCCTGGAGGCGGTATTCTCCCGGCGGTATGAGGAACTCAAGGGCAGGGAGCTGCGTACGGTCCGGGTCCGGGTGGTGGGCAAGGAGCTCTCTCTGGCCCAGCTCATCGGCGTGACGGACCGGCGGGTCTATGAGAACCTGGGGCTGCACATCGGCACCCATCTGGGGGAGGATCACACCGGCCAGTCCATCGGCCTGCTGCACCTGACCCCGTGGGAGGCCACGGTGGTGGCCGCCGACGTGGCCATGAAGAGCGGAAACGTGGAGCTGGGCTTTCTGGACCGGTTCAGCGGCGCGGTGATCCTTTTGGGCAGCCGGGCGGAGGTCAAGAGCGCCCTGGAGCATGTGGTGGAATTTTTCCGGACGGAGCTGGGCTTCACCGTCTGTGAACTTACGGAGCGGTGACAAAGAGAGATGAAGAAGTTATTTCTGATGGGCCGGAGCGAGGCGGGCAAGACCTCCCTGACCCAGATTTTATCGGGCGAGGAGCTGCACTACCACAAGACCCAGTACACCAACACGGGGACGGACATCATTGACTCGCCGGGGGAGTATTCGGAGACCAAGCGGTGCGGGCTGGGGCTGGCCTGCTTCTCCTTTGAGGCGGACGTGCTGGCCCTGCTGATGGCGGCTGACGAGCCCTTCAGCGTTTTTGAAGCCAACTGCCAGTGCTTCACCAACCGGCCGCTCATCGGCATCATCACGAAGATTGACTCCCCCTACGCCAACGTGCCCATGGTGCGCAACTGGATGGTCAACTCCGGCTGTGAGCGGATTTTCGAGGTGAGCAACCTTACCAGGGAGGGCATTCAGGAGCTGCTGGACTATTTGCAGGAGGACCCTGTCAGGCTGACGCTGGAGCAGGCCAAGGCGCGGCAGCGCCTCGGCCTGACGGAGTGGGAGGACGCCTCCCGCTTCGGGCTGGCCTGACCGCCCCGGAGCGGAGACTGCCCCGCAGGGCGGTTCGGAGCGCCGCCGCCGCTTTGCGCCGGCGCTTGGCGCGGGGATGAACCGTCAGGGTTCCCTTTCATGCCGGATCAAACGACTTTTAGAAACGGTTTTAAAGATTTAAACAGTCTTCCAGCCTGTCGAAAAGAGGGCTTCGGCAGGCTGAGGGCCGCGCCCATGGCGCGGCCCGTTTGCGCGTTTTGGGGCGGATGCGCATCCCCTTCTGGACAGGCCGCTTATTTCGTGTTAGGATTACGTGAAGAACATTCCGCCCGAATTTTGTCGGGCGATCCGCAACTTTTTGCAGGCTGCCCGCGTCTGTACGTTGGCACGGAAAGGAGGCCCAAATGCGCCTGTTGTTCAAGCAGCGGTTTCTCTCCTGGTTTGACAGCTATGACATCTATGACGAGGAGGGGCGCACCGCCTATACCGTGGAGGGCAAGCTGTCCTGGGGACACCGGCTGGAGATCTACGGCCCGGCCGGAGACCACCTGGGGACGGTAAAGGAAGAAGTGCTGACCCTCCTGCCCCGGTTCGCCCTCTATGCGGGGGAGGAATACCTGGGGTGCATCCGCAAGGAATTTGCCCTGTTTCACCCCCGGTTTACACTGGACTGCAACGGCTGGGAGGTGGAGGGCAGCTTTCTGGAGTGGGACTACGCCGTCACCGACCCGGCGGGGCGCACAGTGATGGCCGCGTCCAAGGAGCTGCTCCACTGGACCGACACCTATGTGCTGGACATCGCCCGGCCGGAGGACGCCCTGCTGTGCCTGATGATCGTGCTGGCCATCGACGCGGCCAAGTGCTCCGCCGGAAACGGCTGAACCGGCCGCCGGAGGAACTTGGCGCGGCTAAATCCCGGCCTGTGTGGAATAGTAGCTGTACCACACAAGGAATCGGGGTATGCTGCTATGCTGGAATCCGCCGCTGTCCGCGCGCTGTTGCTGTCCCTGGCCGCCGGGCTGTCCACCCTGCTGGGGGCGCTGGTGGTCTTTGCCGCCCGGAGAAGGAGTGAAAAGCTGCTGGCGGTCTCCCTCGGCTTTGCCGGGGGTGTGATGCTGGCGGTGTCCTTCACCGACCTGTTCCCCACGGCGCGGGAGCACCTGACTGCATCCCTGGGCGGCCGCCCAGGGGCGCTGGCGGCGGTGCTGTCCCTGGCCGCGGGCATCGGCTGCGCCGCCGCCCTGGACCACCTGGTTCCCCACGACGCCTTTGACGCCGACACCGGCGAGGCCCCCCACAAAAACCTGTTCCGGGTGGGCTTTGTGTCGGCGCTGGCCATGGCCCTGCACAACTTCCCGGAGGGCGTGGCCACCTTTCTGGCGGGGTATGAGGATCTGACCCTGGGGGTGAGCATCACCCTGGCCATCGCCCTGCACAACATCCCGGAGGGTATTTCGGTGGCCATGCCCGTGTGGTACGCCACCGGAAGCCGGCGGCGGGCCTTCCGCTGCACCCTGCTCTCCGGCCTGACGGAGCCGGTGGGGGCGGTGCTGGCCTTTGCGCTGCTGCGTCCCTTTCTCAACGGGCTGCTGCTGGGGGTGCTGTTCGGCGCGGTGGCCGGGATCATGGTCTATATCGCGGTGGAAGAGCTCATCCCCTCCTCCCGGCAGTACGGCCACGACCGGCCGGCCCTGTGGGCCACGCTGTGCGGCATCTGCGTGATGCCGCTGACCCATTTATTTCAAACCTGAAAAGGCGGGTGTATCCCACATTGGAGCTCGACTACAACAAGCTGCTGGACATGGTCAGTGAGATGGGCTACCGGCTCATGAAGAGCGGTGCGGAGATCTACCGGGTGGAGGAGTCCATTCAGCGGCTTCTCCAGGCCTACGGTGCCCCACGGGGGGAGGTCTTTGCCATTCCCAACTGCCTGATGGTCAGCCTGACCTCCCCCGACGGCCGGCCCGTGACCCAGATCCGCCGGATGCCAACCCACGGCACCGACATCTACCTGCTGGAGAAGTACAACGGCCTGTGCCGCCGCCTGTGCCGGGAGACCCCCGCCTTTGAAGAGGCGCTGGAGCAGATGGAGGCCATTACCCGCACCCACCGGGTCTACTCCCTGCCCACCCAACTGGCTGCCCACTTCCTGGGCTGCGGCATGTTCTCCCTGTTCTACGGCGGAACCCCGGCCGACGGGCTGTGCGGAGGGCTGTGCGGCATGGTCATCGGCCTTTGTATGGCGCTGATGACCCGGCTGGGCGCCAACCTGTTCTTCCGTACCATCGCCGGCGGCGCGGCCTCCGCCCTGGCGGCCGTGGCGCTCACCCGGCTTGGGGTGGGGCAGAACCAGGACCTCATCATCATCGGCGCGCTGATGGCCCTGGTGCCCGGCATCGCCATGACCAACGCCATGCGGGACATCATGGCCGGCGATATGGTGGCGGGCATCAGCAAGGCGGCGGAGGCGCTGCTCATCGGCGCGGCCATCGCTCTGGGCACCGCCCTGGCCCTGGGCCTGACCCGGATGGTGACGGGAGGCGCGCTATGAGAGAGGCCCTTCTTTATCTCCTGCCCTGTGTCTACGCCTTCCTGGCCTGCATCGGCTTTTCCATGCTGTTCAACATCCACGGCGCCGGCATGCTCATCTGCGCCGGCGGCGGGGCCCTGGGCTGGCTGTGCTACCTGCTCACCGGGCCGCTGGTGGGCAACGATATTATCCAGTCCTTTTTTGCCGCCCTGGTCATCTCGGCCTGGTCGGAGGTGATGGCCCGGCTGCGCAAGTGCCCGGTGACCAGCTACCTGCTGGTGGCCCTCTTTCCCCTGGTGCCAGGCGGCGGCATCTACTACACCATGGAACACGCCCTGAACGGCGACACCGAGCTGTTTCTGGACACACTGATGCATACACTGGGCCTGGCGGGCGCGCTGGCGGTGGGCGTGCTGCTGGTGGCCTCCGTAGTCCGCCTGTTCACCACCTACCAGTCCCGCCGCCGGGGCTGAGAGAGGAGAGATACCATGCCCCGCTATGAGGTTGTCCTGTTTGACGCGGATCATACTCTGTTTGACTTTGACCGGGCCGAGCGTGAGGCCCTCCGCCAGACGCTGGAGGAGGCGGGACTGCCCGCCGACGGGGAGACCGAGGCGCGCTACTTATCCATCAACCGGGCGCTCTGGAACCGGCTGGACCGGGGTGAGGTGCGCCGGGAGTGGCTGGTGGTAGAGCGGTTTGCCGCCCTGCTGCGGGCCCTGGGCCGGACGGGAGATGCCGCGGCCCTCAACCGGGCCTACCTGGACCACCTGGGGGAGGGCTCCTACCTCCTGCCGGGGGCTCAGGCGCTGTGCCGCGCCCTGGCCCCCCGCTGCACCCTGGCCATTGTCACCAACGGCGTGGCCCGCGCCCAGCGCCGCCGCTTCGAGGCATCCCCCCTGAACGGCCTCATCCCCTGGCTGTTTATTTCGGAGGAGCTGGGGGCCAGCAAGCCAGACTCCGCCTTTTTTGCCCCGGTGCTCCGTACACTGGGGAATCCAGACCCCCGCCGGGTGCTGATGGTGGGGGACAACCTCCTGGCCGATATCCAGGGGGGCATCCAGGCCGGGCTGGACACGGCTTGGTACAATCCGGGCCGGCTGCCCGGCGACCCCGCCATCGTCCCCACCTGGGAGGTGGACGGATACGCGGCGCTCCAAGCGCTGATTCTCAAAGAAGAAAAAAACAATATTTAATCGAGGTGTCCCAGTTGCCATCCCAATATCAGCCCAAACGGGCGCAAAACAGGCCGCGCAGGCACAATCCGCTGCCTCTGCTGGCGGCGGCCGCGGCGGTGTGCCTCGGCCTGATCCTGATCCCATCTCTGGGCCGTGCCCCAGAGGAGCCCACCGCCGCAGCGAGCCCGCCTGCGGCGGCCACTCCCACCCCGACAGCCGCACCCACGCCGGAGCCCACGCCGGAGCCCACACCCACGCCGGAGCCGACCCCTGCGGCCTTTGATTTCACCCAGCCCGCCCCTGCCGCCGAGGCGGTGGAGATGGATTACTTTGCCGATGCACTGTTTATAGGCGACTCCCGCACCGACGGCCTGCGCCTCTACAGCGGCATTAAGGGGGCGGACTTTTACTGCTACAAGGGACTGACCGTGTTCGAGATGGACGACCGCGCCGTGGTGGAGCTGGACGGCGGCAAGTACACGGTGGAGCAGGCCCTGGAGAAGGGGCCCCAATACGCCAAAATCTACATATCCCTGGGCATCAATGAACTGGGATATTTTAATGATGAGGCGTTCCACCAGACCTTTGGTGATTTCCTGAAGCAGGTTAAGGCCAGTCAGCCCGGCGCGGTGGTCTATCTGGAAAATCTGGTGCCGGTGAACGCGGAGAAGTGCGCCGCCAACAAGCAGCCTTACTATGTGAATAACGACCGGGTGGCCGCCTACAACGCCATTTTTCCCCAGTTGGCTGAGGAGTACCAGGTAGTGCTCCTGGACGTGGCAGACGCCCTCACCGACGAAAACGGTATTCTCCCCGCCGACGCCACCGTGGATGGGGTACACTTTACCAAGGCATGGTACCAGAAGTGGCTGGCCTACCTGATGGAGCACACCGTGGATGCGGACTGCTATGCGGCGGGCCAGACCGCCGCGGAAGGAGCGAATGAAACATGAAATCCCTGTTGATCCGCCTGATGCCGGCGGCCCTGCTGTGCCTGGCCCTCACCGCCTGCGGAGGCGGCGGGGCGGTGGGCCAGACCCCCTATGACCCGGAGACGGCCGCCCAGGCCCTGCTGGACTCCGGCGCGTTCAGCGATGCCTTGGACACCGTAGACCAGGACACCGCCGCCGCCCTGTACGGAATTGATGCTGACACCATCACCGGCAGCGCCGTCTACACCTCCCTGTCCGCCGGGGCGGAGGAGATTGCAGTGCTGGTGCTCACCGATGAGGACGCGGCAGCGGCCGCCCTGGATGGGCTGGAGGCCAGGGTAGCCGACCAGAAGGCTGTGCTGGAGAGCTACCAGCCCGACGAGGTCTCCAAGCTGGACAGCGCCATTGTGGAGCAGCGGGGCAACTCCGTCCTGCTGGCCGTGGCCGCCGATGCTGAAAAAGCCCGGGCCGCCCTGGACGGGCTGGAGTAACCTGCGTTCCCCCAAAAAAAGTGCCGGGTACCGGCACTTTTTTTCAAACTTTTTGGGCTGGTGCCGCGTCTAAGCAACAGAAGCAGGAAGGAGCGCCCGGACCTTGGAACAGACTGTCCGCCAGCAGTTGAGCGACTATATTGTGGCTCACCAGGAGGAATTTTACCGCCTGGCGTACAGCTATGTCAAAAACCGGGATGCGGCGCTGGACGTGGTGCAGGAGAGCATTGTCAAGGCTCTGGCCAAGTCGGATACATTGCGCAGGCCGGAGTATCTCAAAGCCTGGTTTTACCGCATCCTGCTCAACGAGAGTATGAATCACCACCGCCGCGCCAAACGGCTGGTACCCCTGGAGGACACCCTGCTGGAGACCCCGGCGCCCGCCCGGGACCCCGGGGAGAGGCTGGATCTCTATGACGCCATCGAGCGCCTGGACTGGAAGGAGCAGACCGTGGTGCGACTGCGCTTTTTCGAGGACATGAAGCTGGAGGAGATTGCGCGGGTGACCAACACCAACTTGAACACCGTGAAATCCAGGCTCTATAAGAGCCTGCGCCGTCTGCGGGAGCTGACAGAGGAGGAGTGCTGATATGCCGGATATGTGGGAACGGGCCAGGGTGCGCCATGAGAGCACGCCGGTGCCGGAGGAGCTGGAATTTGCCGTAGCCTCTGCCTTGCGGGCGGGCCAGCGGCGGCTGCGGGGCCGCCGGGCGCTTCGCCGGAGCGTGAGCGGGGTGCTGGCGGGCTGCGCCTGCTTTGTGCTGCTGGTCAACGCCAGTCCGGCCTTTGCCCGGGCGGTGTCCGACGTGCCGGTGCTGGGCGGTCTGGCCCGGGTGGTCACCGTCACGGAGTACCACATCGACGAGCGGGAGCGCCTTATCGACGTGCGCCTGCCCGCCCTGGAGCTGCCCGGGGACACCGACCTGGAGCAGCGCATTAACCTGGCCATTCAGACCCGCATCGACCAGGTGCTTCAGGAGGCCGAGGACCGGGCGCGGGCCATCCGCGACGCCTATGTGGCCACCGGCGGTGCGGAGGAGGACTTCATCCCCGTCATGATCGATGTTGACTACGAGATCAAGTGTCAGAACGACCATTATCTGTCTTTTGTGCTCACCGAGACGGAAACCCGGGCCAATGCATACACCGAGCTTTATACCTATAACATTGACCTCCAGGCCGGGCGGGAGCTCACCCTCCGGGATATGCTGGGGCCGGACTATAAGGAACTGGCCAACGAGGCCGTGCGGGCGGGCATCGCCGCCCAGGAGGCGGAGAGCCCCGACAACATCTACTTCCACGGGGAGGAGGGGGTGGAGGGCTTCACCTCCATCGCCGATGACCAGCGCTTTTATATCAATGAGGCGGGCAATCCGGTATTGATTTTTGAGAAGTATGAGATTGCCCCCGGCTACATGGGCCAGCCGGAATTTGAGGTGCCCATGCCCGGGTAACCGGATGGGCCGCCGGAGCGCCGTGCGCGGGAGCTGTATCAGCTCCCGCGCATTTTTTATTCCTGCGTGCCGGCACAGACAGGGAAAAAGACGCTGTGTATAAAATTGCAGAAAAATAGGCCTGTGTTGGAAAGGATATGAGATTGGACCGTAAAACAGCGGTTTATCCAAAGGAAAAGGGAGAAGAAAGCCGCCTGGTTATGCATATTTATGCTTGACAAATGGGGCTTGCAGTGGTATCTTTTATACATAAATATTCGATGATATACGAATATTATACACTGCAAGAGGAAAGAGTAAGGTGAAGAGCATGAAGAAGCACAAAACACTCGGCAACGCGCTGTCCATGCTGACGGCATCGGCGCTGCTCCTGTCCCTGTGCGTCATCCCGTCTGCGGCCGCAGACAGCGCAGCGGCCCCCGCCGCTGTGTTTGAGAACACCAGCGGTGACGGCGGGAGCAACGGCATCTCCCTGTCCGCCGAGCGGACCTTCCAGGCCAGCATCCCGGTGGACATGACCGAGGCCGAGGCCAAGGAGGCCGCCTCCTCCGTGACCTGGACCCTGACGCCCGATGCGGACGCGCCGGATTACTTGGACGATACCCAGTTTCCCAACCAGACCGAGGGCGGTCCCCTGAGCGCCTGGCTGTGCCAGGACGGCGAGACCCCCTTCTTTACCGACGTGGCCACCGCCGCCGAGACGGTGGACGGCCAGGTGTACCTGACCGTCACCTTCGCCAACCAGTGCTACTTCGGTGACGATCTCAGTGTGCCCCACAGCAACGGCGGCTCCTATATGGATGTGTGCGGCTACTTCACGCTGTCCGCCGGGCTGGACGGCAAGACCCTGGGCTCTGTGGATCTGAAGGTGGCGCCCTACGACAACTTCCACACCATGTCGGAGATCTATGACGAGCTGGACGCGCTGGTGGACTACGCCGCCGGCCACACTGACCTCTACGTGGAGCAGTTCTCCATGGGCCAGAGCCAGGGCGACAACGGCCTGGAAAGCCTGGATATGCCTTATCTGATTGTGGCCAAGGACAAGGCCGCGGTGGATAAGTGGCAGGAGATCAAGGCGGAGGCGGAGAGCGATCCCACCGCCCTGCTGAAGAAGCTGGAGAGCGGCGCCCTGGGCGACTACCAGGTGCCCGTCATGTACTCCAATATTCACGCCAATGAGGTGGCCGCCAGCGACGGCATCCTGGCCTTTGCCTGGATGCTGGTGGAGACCGCGGCCTCTGAGAGCGGCACCATCGACTACGACAAGCTCACCGGCTTCACCGCCGCCGGTAAGGCCGAGCTGGCCGAGCAGATGGGCCCTGCGGGTGAGGAGGGCTCCGTGGCCGTCCCCGACCTGGTGGCCAATGACGCCACCTACCTGGGCTACATCAAAGGCGAGAACGCCGACGGCACCACCGCCTCCATCTCCACCCAGGTGGAGCTGGAGAAATACTACACCATTGACACTGTGACGGTGGACGTGGACGAGCTGCTCTCCGACGTGTTCTTCATCATCGTCCCCGAGGAGAACGTGGAGGGCCGGACCTACCTGACCCGTACCTCCTCCGGCGGCTTTGACCTCAACCGGGACAACTCCTTCCAGACCCAGGCCGAGACCCAGAACATGGCCAGGCTGATCGCCGAGTGGAACCCTGTCAGCCTCACCGAGTTCCACGGCCGGGTGCAGGCCTTCCAGTGCGAGCCCTGCGATCCCCCCCACGAGCCCAACTTTGAGTACGATCTGCTGGCCGAGCACCTGATGGGCGGCGGCGAGGCCCTGGGCATCGCCGCGGTGGCCAACAACGGCGGCCACAACAGCTACGTCATCCCCCAGCGGGACTACCTGACCTACACCGGGGCGAAGACCGCCGACGGGGACGACCAGACCCAGTGGCTCGACCCCTGGGACGACATGTCCACCAGCTACACCCCCCAGTACGCCATGCTCCACGGCACCGTCTCCTACACCGTGGAGGTGCCCGCCTATGACGACTACATGGTGCAGGGCGTCGCCTACGGCCAGCTGGGCCAGTCCGTCTACATCGCCGAGCACAAGGACGGCTACCTGACCAACCAGACCAAGATCTTCGAGCGGGGCGTGACCAACGCCAACTCCGACGCCTACGAGCTGGTGGGCCAGTGGTTCTGCGACCAGTACGACGTGGAGGGCGCGGAGGCCGACCTCTTCCGGCCTGAGTACGACGGGGAGGGCCAGAACGGCAATTTCTACCCCGAGTGCTATATCATTCCCATGGACGGCGTCCACCAGTCCAACCTCCAGGCCGCCGCCGAGATGATGGAGTACCTGACCCGCAACGGCGTCCAGGTCAGCCTCACCGACCAGAGCTTCACCTACAACGGCGTGGAGTACCCCGCCGGCACCCTAATCGTGTCCATGTACCAGGCCAAGCGGAGCGTGGCCAACGGCGTGCTGTACGACGGCACCGTGATTACCGGCTGGCCCGTCCTCTACTCCGAGGGCATCACCGCCTTCGACAAGGTGCGGGGCTTCGACATGGTGGTGTGCGCCGAGCCCGCCGCCTATAAGACCATCTCCGCCGCCTGCGGCGACGTCCTGGACTACGAGGAGACCCTGGATTACGTGGCCTCCCTGACCTCCTCCTTCTCCGGCGTGAAGGACGCCCAGGTGGTGCTCATGAACGCCTCCGAGGACTCCACCGCCGCCGTCAACGCCCTGCTGAAGGCCGGCAAGTCCGTCTCCCTCATCACCGAGGGCCAGTACGAGGGCAGCTTCCTGGTGTCCTACGCCGACTGGCAGAGCGTGGCGGGCGACTACCTGCTCTCCGGCGTGGGCGTGACCGACGCCCCCGCGGCCCTGGCCATCCCCAAGGCCCCCGTGGTCTACATCTCCGGCAAGCCCGCCGACAACGACAAGGGCTTCGTCAAGACCACCCTTGTCAGCGGTTCCTACGAGTACAACTACGACCGGCAGGCCATGCGCACCCTGGGCTTCACCGTCACCGACGACGCCTCCCAGGCCGACCTGATCATCGGCGCGGCCGCCCTGGACGAGCAGGCCCTGGCCGCCGTCAAGAGCGGCACCCCCTACATCGGCTACGGCTCCAAGGCCATGAAGTCCGCCGTCTCCCTCTTTGACGAGGGCGCGCTGGTGCGGGAGACCGTCAGCCCCAACGCCATGGACGCCCTGGCCTACGTCACCTACCCCACCGACAGCCTGATCACCGCCAGCTATGTGGCCGAGGGCGACGACCTCCTCTACGGCTACGGCGCCGGCTACTTCGCCGCCATCCCCGCCGGCGCCCAGGTGCTGGTGCAGCTGGACGGCTCCAAGGAGCTGCTGGAGGGCTTCCTCCCCGCCGACGGCGAGCACTTCGACGACTTCCTGGACGACTCCATCCAGGCCATCTCCTACCAGGGCGCGGGCGCGGACAACGCCCAACTGGACGTGGTGCTCTTCGCCAACACCCTGACCAACAAGACCAACCAGCGGGATGAGTACAACTTCATCTCCAACGCCGCCTGGGCCGCCGTGCTGAACGACACCGGCTACTCCGACGTGGCCCCCAACGCCTGGTACGCCGAGGCCGTGGCCGCCGTCACCGGGCAGGGCCTGATGAACGGCGTCACCTCCAAGGCCTTCGGCCCTGACGTGACTACCACCCGGGGCATGCTGGTCACCGTCCTCCACCGCATGGCGGGCGAGCCCGCCGCCTCCGCCTCTGCCGGCTTTGCCGACGTGGCCGCCGGCTCCTACTGCGCCGCTGCCGTGGATTGGGCCTATGAGGCCGGAATCACCTCCGGCGCCAGCAGCACCGGCTTCGCCCCCGACAGCGCCCTGACCCGGGAGCAGGCCGTCACCCTGTTGTGCAACTACGCCGAGGCCCAGGGCCTGGACGTGAGCGCGGCCGCCGACCTGTCCGGCTACCCCGACGCCTCCGCCGTGTCCGCCTTCGCACAGGACGCCGTGGCCTGGGCGGTGGACGCCGGGCTGCTCACCGGCACCGGCGCGGGCACCCTGAACCCCCAGGGCACTGCCACCCGGGCCGAGCTGGCCGCCTTGCTGGTGCGGGCCGAGGCCCTCTTTACCGCCGAATAACCTCCACATAGGCTGGGCCGGGACAGCGTTGCTGTCCCGGCCCAGGAGGCTATCGATAAATCCTCCTATTAAAGAATTCGGAGGGAAGGATAGTGTGAAAGGGAACCGTCAGGGTTCCCTTTCGCGTTGGATCAAACAACTTTTTGAACCTTTTTGAAGGTTCAAAAAGTTCAGCAGCCTGTCGAAAAGACTTTTCGACAGGCTGCTGTCCCGGCCCGGTTGTTTTGCCCGCCGGTTTGTGCTATGCTGGGGACAGGAAACGCAAAGGGGGATATTTATGCACAACCAGAATGAGGCCTTTCTCCACCTGAACGACGCCCTGCCCGCCGACATCGCCCGCCGCAGGGATATGGGGGATCTGGCGGGGGCGCTCCGGCTGATCGACGCCCGGCTCTCCTCCGGCGTCCAGCCCCTGCTGGCCCCCCGGCTGGAGGCGGAGCGGCTGCGGCTGACCCGCCTGCCCTACGACTACCCCTACACCCGCCCCGAGGCGGTGGCCCTGGTACGGGCGGAGTGGCCCGGCTTTACCGAGGCGCAGTTCGACGCCCTGCTGGACGGCGGGCGCATCGACTGGCGGATGGTGGACGGGGAGCTGCGGGTACACCGGGAGTTCCTGGAGTCCCTGCGCATCTACCCGAAGGAGGCACCGGGGCTTGTCCACGAGGCGGTGGACAACGCGGAGCGGGATGCCGTGCTGGCCCGGATGGAGCGGGAAGGCTCCCTCACCGCCCGCATTACCCTGAAGGCGGATATCCGGGCGCTGGTGCCTGTTGCGGGCCAGGAGGTGCAGGCGTGGCTGCCCCTCCCGGCGGCCTGCCCCCAGCAGAGCAATATTGAGCTGCTGGACTGCACCCCCGGCGGGGTGGCCGCGCCGGAGTATGCACCACAGCGCACCATGTGGTGGAAAACAAACGGCGTGGGGGAGTTCTCCGTCACCTACCGTTACCTCTTCCGGGCGGAGTACACGGCTCCCATGTCCCTCTCTCTGGAGCTGGCGCAGCCGGACTTTGACCTGGAGGAGCAGCCGCCCCACATCGTCTTTACCCCCTACCTGCGGGCGCTGGCGGCCCGGCTGACCGAGGGGTGCGCCAACCCGGCGGAAAAGGCGAAGGCCATCTACGACTACGTCACCGGACAGGTGGACTACCGCTATCAGCCCGCCTACCTCCAGCTGGACTGCATCGCCGACCAGTGCGCCAAGACCCTCCGGGGGGACTGCGGGGTGTTCGCCCTGCTCTTCATCACCCTGTGCCGTATCGCGGGCATCCCCGCCCGGTGGCAGAGCGGGCTGGCCGTCCGGCCCGGCCGGGTGGGCCCCCACGACTGGGCCATGTTCTACCTGGCCCCCCACGGCTGGCTGTGGGCGGACTGCTCCTTCGGCTCCTCCGCCCGCCGCAGCGGGGAGGACGCCCGCCGGGCCCACTACTTCGGCAGCCTGGACCCCTGGCGGATGGTAGCCAATTCCGCCTTCCAGGCCCCCCTGACGCCCCCCATGCCCGCCTGGCGGCAAGACCCCTACGACAACCAGTGCGGCGAGCTGATGGTGGGCGGCCGCGGGCTGGACGCCCCCGAGCGGGCGTGGGGCCACGAGCTGCTGGATTTCACCCTGCTGTAACGGAACTATATGCAAAAAGCGCCTCTGGAATATTCCAGAGGCGCTTTGTATGTTTGAAAAAGTGTACGTTTACAAATGAAATAGTCGCACTACCTAGTGTGAAGTATAGCACAGAAATACGGCGATATCAATTACATTTTAACATAGATTTTCCTGCATTTCCACCATTTTAAAAGGTACACTTTTCCAAAAGGGGGTGGTTTGCCGGCCAATGCTGTTTCACCTGGCCGGAGACCCGCGCTTCCTGTTTTAAGATGTTTTGTATGCAGTCCGAATGGCATCCTGCGGGAACCTCCGGTACGGCGGAGTGGTATTGACACACATTTTCTGCGGCCACGACCCCTGACATCAAAAAGGAGGAAAACAGAATCATGGAGAAACGCATCTTGTCGGTGTGCCTGACGGCGTGCATGCTGCTGACGCTGATGCCGTCCGCCTTTGCGGCGGACGTGGAGCAGCCCCTTCCCATCGCCGGAATGGAACAGACGGAGGAAACAAGCGCGGACGCCAGGACGGAGCCCGGCGACGAGCCACAGGAGCCCGTACCCACAGAGGAGGGAAAGGGCACGCAGGAGGAGCCCTTCACTACGGTAGCCGCCTATAATGAGGCGGTGAAGGGCGACGCTCTCGACGGTAAGGACGTATACCTGACTATCAGCAGAACGGAGTTTAAGGAGGGACAGTTTGCCCTGACCAATGTGCAGACGCGCCCCAATCCCCCCAGACTGCACCTGACCCTGACGGACTGTACCTTTACCGGCAATACCGCCGGAGACAAGACAAACTCCTCGTTTATGTATTTGCCCAACTGCCAGTCTCTGGTGATTAAAGGCTGCACCTTCAACGCCGGAGAGGACGGCCTGAAGTACGGAATCAACTGGAACCTCTGCGGCATCCAGGGTTCCACGGTGGAGATCCGGGGCTGTACCTTTACGGGCAGCTATGAGAAGAATGCCATCAAGCTGAACCAGCGCAACGGCGAGGACGACGTGGCAACAGATGTGAAGCCGTCGGGAGACGGAGAAGTAAAACCCGCCACCATTGCCTCCGCTGTGGTTGCGGACTGCACCTTCTCCGAGGGGGCCAAGATTCAACTGGGTTCCCAGGGGAAGGGAGAGAACAATGCCGCCGCGCCCTCCACCGGCGCGTTCCCGGTGACCATCTCCAATGTGAAGGCCGAAAATGGCAGCGAGGTTGCGGTTGAGCTGGCCTATCAGGCGGCCAAGGATGCGGACATCCCCACCATCACGCTGGCCCCTGGGGACACCTTTGAAAAGACGCAAGAAGGCGTCCTTGTGGCACAGGTTGGGGAGGAGAAATTCACCTCTTTTGATAATGCTCTGACCGCCGCGCTGGCCGCAGAAGATCACACCCTCACCCTGCTGCAGGATGTGACAAAAGACATTTCCATCACAGCGGGCAGCACCCTCACCATTGAGGGCAGCGGCAAGACCCTGTACGGCACCATCAACTGTGTGGCAGCTTCGGGCGAACATGCCGACCAGACCAACACGAACCTCACCTTGAACAATCTGACCGTAGACGGCGACACCGGCAGGAATGGAACGGCGGATAAATCCATCCTCATTACATCTCAGAATCAGAGCGCAACTGTTGTCAGCGGTCTGAACCTGACCATGACCAACTGCACCGTGCAAAACTCCAAGGCAGGAGTGAGCGGTGGACAGGGCATGTATCTGACCAACGCGAAAAACCTGACCATTGATGACTGCACCTTTACGAACTGCGGCGGCATTAACTATGCCATCGACCTGAACCTGGTCGCCGTACAGGATGCCGTGATCTCGATCACCAACACTAGGTTTGAAGGAAATTGCGGTGCTTCCGGCCCCATTAAAGTCGCTGAACGCGGCACGGGTGACGGGACTGAAGCCGATGATATCACCGGCGCGCGGGCCAGCGTCAAGTCCCTGACTATTTCCGGTTGTACTTTTAACAATTCGAATCCAATTTTGGGCGGCGATATTGTTCTTGGGGTAACAACAAAGACGGGCGAAAAGGACGGAAATGGTACCGGCTCCTTCCCTGTTACCATTGCGGACAACAAGACTACCAAAGAAGACAAGCAGCTGAAGATCAAACTGGCCTACACAGATGACTCGGCCAAGAATATTACTACGGATATTGGCAGCGTGGTGGTAGGCGATGGAACAAAAGACCCCGCGCAGGGCTTTACCATCACCGCCACCGCCGGCGAAGGCGGCACCATTACTCCCAGCGGCAGGGTGGCCGTAGCCAATGGCGGCAGTCAGACCTTCACCGTCGCCGCCGACAGCGGATATTCCATCTCTGATGTGACCGTCGATGACAGCACCGCCGCAGACGTGGTGCAGAACGATAACGGCACCTACACCGTTCAGAATGTGACAAAGGACTGCACCGTCCATGCGACATTCTCGAAAAACAGCTCCTCCGGCGGCTCCTCCTCCAGCTCCACCCGGTACACGGTGAGCGTGGAGGACACGGACAACGGCAGCGTGAAGGTAAGCCCCACCCGCGCCTCCAGAGGCACCACCGTGACCATCACCGTGAAGCCCGACGAGGGCTATGAGCTGGACAAGCTGACCGTCACCGGCAAGGATGGCGATTCCATCAAGCTCACCGACAAGGGCGACGGCAAATATACCTTCAAAATGCCCGCTTCCAAGGTGGAGGTCGAGGCGGTCTTCACCGCGATCGAAACCGAGCCGGAACAGCCCGAATCCCTGCCCTTCACCGACGTGAGCAGCGGCGAGTGGTACTATGATGCGGTGGCCTATGTGTATGAAAAGGGCCTCATGGACGGTACCAGCGCCGTCACCTTTGACCCCGGCGCGGTGCTGACCCGCGCCATGACGGCGCAGGTGCTCTGGAACCTGGCGGGCAGTCCTGCCGCCCCCGGCGGGGCGGGCTTCACCGACGTGGCGGCGGACGCGTGGTATGCCGGCGCGGTGAACTGGGCGGCGGCCCAGGGGATTGTGGCCGGGTATGACACCGGGGCCTTCGGTCCGGAGGACGCGGTGACCCGGGAGCAATTAGCGGCCATGCTGTACCGCTATGCGGGCACACCGGAGCCCACAGGCGACCTGGACGGCTTTGCCGACAAGGACGCGGCCAGCGGTTATGCGGCGGACGCCCTGTGCTGGGCCGTGGGCGAGGGTCTGCTGACCGGAAAGGACGGCGGCCGGCTCGACCCCGCCGGCACCGCCACCCGCGCCGAGGTGGCCGTCATCCTCACGCGCTTTGCCGAAAAGAAGCTCTAATTTAAAGCAGAAAGGCCCCCAGAACCCATCAGGTTCCGGGGGCCTTCCAATTATCAGGACTCTTCTGCGGGCGCGCCGGGCTCTGCGGCGGGCGCGGGGGGAGCAGCAGGCTCCTCCTTGTTCTTGCCCAGGAAGCGGGGCAGCTCCATGCCCGCCATGTCGAACATCTCGTTCATGGGCGGGATGGACTTCATCAGGCCGGAGACAAAGCCCGCCGTGGCGGTCTTGCCGTCCTTCTGCTCGCCGCCGTCCCAGACGGTGACCTTGTCGATCTTGATGCCCTTGACGGCGTCCACCTGGATGCGCATGAGCTCCTCCATCTTGTCGGCCAGCATCAGGCGCACGGCGTGGTCGGCGTCGCCGCCCGCGGCGGCCACGATCTGCCGCAGGCCGTCGGCCTGCTTGACCAGGATCTCCTGGGCGCCCTGGGCCTCGGCCTGCATCTTGGCCAGGATGGCGTCGGCCTCGCCCTTGGCGCGGCGGCGGATCTGCTCGGCCTCGGCCTCGGCCTCCAGCTCCCGGCGGCGCTTGTCAATCTCGGTCTTGACGATGACGTCGGCCTCCTGGGTGGCCTTCTCACGCTGGGCGCGGGCGGCCTCGGCTTTCTGCTCGGCGGCGTAGGCCTCCTCCAGGGCCTGGGCTGCGGCGATCTTCTCGGCGGCGGTGGCGATGCGGGTGGCCTCGGCCTCCTTCTCCCGGCGCTGGGCGTTGGACATGGCCACCTCCACCTTGGAGGAGTTCTCGCCCTGGATGGCGGAGGCGTCGGCCTGGGCCACCTGGATGCGCTGGTCGCGGCGGGCCTGGGCCTCGCCAATGGAGCCGTCGCGGTCCTTCTCGGCCACGTTCTTCTTGGCGTCGTTGATGGCCTTGGCGGCGGCCTCCTTGCCCAGGGCGTCGATGTAGCCGGACTCGTCGGAGATGTCGGTGACGTTGACGTTGATGAGGCGCAGGCCGATCTTCTTGAGCTCGCCCTCCACGTTGCGGGAGACGGCCTCCAGGAACTTATCCCGGTCGGTGTTGATCTCCTCGATGTCCATAGTGGCGATGACCAGGCGGAGCTGGCCGAAGATGATGTCCTTGGCCAGCTCCTGGATCTCCTGGAGCTTCAGGCCCAGCAGGCGCTCGGCGGCGTTCTGCATGACCCCCGGCTCGGTGGAGACGCCCACGGTGAAGCGGCTGGGGACGTTGATGCGGATGTTCTGGCGGGACAGGGCGTTTTCCAGATCCACCGAGATGGACATGGGGGTCAGATCCAGGAACTCATAGGACTGGATGACCGGCCAGATAAAGGCCGCGCCGCCGTGGATGCACTTGGCACTGCGGGTGGAGCCGTCCTTGTTGCTGCCCACCTTGCCGTAGATGACCATGACCTTGTCCGAGGGGCACTTCTTGTAGCGCTTGATCAGGAACAGCAGCAGGGAGAAGACGATGACGACGATGACGCAGGTAAGGATAAGTCCAAAGATGTTTGGCATAAGTTCCTCCTTATTCTGTCTCTTTTGATTCGGATGGGATGGGTTCCACCAGCAGGGCGCCGCGGCCGACCAGACCGGTGACACGGACAGGGCTGCCGGTGGGGATGGGGGCGGGGGAGTCGGTGAGGGCCTCAAATTCCGTCAACTGCTCCTGCACGGTGAGGGTGACCTTGCCGGGGGAGGAGCGGCCGGGGGGAACGGTGAGGTACACGGTGCCCGTCCGCCCGAGGGCGTTGCGGAGATCCAGGGTGCCGTCGTACTGGAGGCGAAGGGCCTGGCGGACGGCCAGGGCGATGCCCACCATGCCGGCAAAGCCGATGGGGATGGCCAGGAAGACCGCCAGGAAACCGGGCAGGCCTACCTGGTGGAGCCACAGGCCGCCCCAGCCGAAGAGCACCAGGAAGGCCACCACGCCCCGCACGGTGAACAGGTGCAGGCCGGTGTCGGGGGTCTCCGGGTCCGCCGCGGCCTCGTGGAGCGGGCCGCCGTCGGCGTCGGGGCCGTCGAAGTCCGGCCCGTCCGCGTCCGGCACACCGGCGTCGCCGTCGCTGTCAAACGCGCCCCCCGCAAAGAGGAGAACGGTCTGAATCAGCAGGATCAGCGTGGCGGGTATGGCGATGTAGAGCAGAACGTGGTCCAGGGCAGAGAGGGATTGCCACCAGGCTGCCATGAATGGGTTCCTCCTTTCTCGAAATGGGGATGCGATCTATCATAAAACAGCGGCGGGATACTCCGCGTCCCTACCGCTGTCTTGGGACGCGTCAGGCCAGGGCCGCGAGGAGGGCCTCCGCCTCCTGCTTGAGCCGTCCGGCCAGATAGGCCGTCAGGATCACATGGAGGCAGCGGGCCACCCGGTCCCGGGCGCCCGGGACACACTCGCAGTAGTTCTCCGCCGCTGTCTGGCACCAGCGGGCCGCCTCGTCCGGCCCGCTGGGAGGCTGATGCTCCACCAGGGCCGCCAGGCGTACAATATAGAGATACAACTGGAAATCGTCAATCAGATCGTCCGATTCATCGTCCAGCTCCCCGTTGACATAGGAGAGCAGGGCGCAGATTTTGTCCAGCTGCATGGAATCCTTCAGCATATTGATCAGGACGATGCGGGAAAACTGGCGGCGGGAGTACCGCTTGCGCTCCGGCGGGGCCACAAAGCCCCGGCGGACCCAGTTCTGGATGACATAGGGCTCCAGCCCGGTCAGGCTGGCCACCTGGGAGAGCATCAGCCCCCCGGCCAAAAAGAGGGAGTTCAGCAGGGTCTCCGCCTCCTCCGGTCGGTTCCAGTCCACCGCGATGGTGGTTCCCGGCAGCGTCTTTGCCATATCATCCACTCCTTTTCTTGCTTTGACATGATTATACTAAATAATCATATGATTGTCAATGGGGATTTAAAGATAATTTATTAAGAATAAATGACGATTTGGTAACGCTCACCAGTCCAGGGGCGGGGCATAGGGGCCGTCAATGAGGTAATAGGGCAGTCCGCGGCGGCGGCAGGCCTCCAGATTGCGCCGGTTTTCCGCCAAAAGTAATTCCATGGTGCAGAAGGAGTCGTCCTTCCGCCGCTCTATGGCGTTGGCGTGGGTCTGAATGGTGTCAAACCGGGTGCGGATGTACGCCTCACTGAACACCAGACAGAGAAAGCGTATGTGGGGGAGGCAGGACGCATCAAAGTCCTCCCGCCAGTTGAAGGGGATGTAGCAACCCTCCACCGTCAGCGACTGGCCGTTTTCCACCGCGGTTTTGACGATCTCCCGCACCACGGGCCAGAGGACGGCGGTGAGGGCCTCGTCGGTGCTCTCCGGCGTCAGGGGACACATCCCGCTGCGGATGAGGCCCATCTTCAGGTGGTCGATGGACAGATAGGGCGCGCCGTGCCGCTCCAGCAGGCGCTGGGCCAGCAGGGTCTTTCCCGTGTGCGTGCTCCCGGTCAGCAGACGGATCATAACCATTCCTCCTTGCTGTTTTTTGTATCATACCCCCGCGCCTGCGCCGGCGCCAGAGGACGGCGGCGGCGCGGGAAAATTCGCCGCAAAATCGGGAATGACCTCTTTACAAGGCGGGGAGAATATGATAAACTACTACAGCCTGTAATTTACAGGCAGAATTTACCCCCGGCTTCGTCCCCAGGCTCTCACCGGCCGGTCACGCAGCCCAGGGCACATTGTATGAAAGGTGGAACCCAACCATGATCCGTAAGGACGAGAAGACGGCCGTGATCGAGGCCAACCGTACCCACGCCACTGACACCGGCTCCCCCGAGGTGCAGATCGCCATTCTGACCGCCCGCATCCAGGAGCTGACCGAGCACCTGAAGGTGCACATCCACGACAACCACAGCCGCCGCGGCCTGCTCAAGATGGTCGGTAAGCGCCGCAAGATGCTGGACTATCTGATGGCCAAGGACATCGAGCGCTACCGCGCCATTATCGCCAAGCTCGGCATCCGAAAGTAAGAAGAAGCGCGGAGGCGTGCGGAGCAGGACGACAGCGAAACACGCAGACGAAAAAACAGGTTGGCGGAACGCCAACGGCATTTTTCGCGGAGTGTTGAGCAGTTGTCCGTCGTGCAGCCGCCGCAGCGTGACAACAACGAATCAAGAGGGGTGGCGCGGACTCCGTGCCACCCCTTCTTCCCATCCGTCGGAGCTTGCTTTTTAGCAGTTGAACCTGGGCCCGGAGGACCGGACCCGGCTTCAAGTGCTAAAAGGGATCGGGCTCTGATGTGTGGGAGACACCAATGAAAAGGAGGAATACCCGCATGTCAACCATTATCAAGCACAAGGAATTCACCAACCACAAGGTCTACAAGACCGAGGTGGCGGGCCGCCCCCTGACCATCGACGTGGGCAAGGTGGCCGAGCTGGCCACCGCTTCCGCCATGGTCACCTACGGCGAGACCACCGTGCTGGTGGCCGTCACCGTGTCCCCCCGCCCCCGGGACGGCGTGGACTTCTTCCCCCTCTCCGTGGACTTTGAGGAGAAGCTGTACGCCGTGGGCCGCATTCCCGGCTCCTTCATGCGCCGGGAGGGCCAGCCCTCTCTGCCCGCCGTGCTGGCAAGCCGCGTGATCGACCGCTCCATCCGCCCCCTGTTCCCCTACGACTTCCGCAACGACGTGGTGGTCACCGCCACCGTCATGAGCGTGGACCGGGACTGCTCCCCCGAGGTGACCGCCATGATCGGCGTGTCCGCCTGCCTGGCCTACTCCTGCATCCCCTGGGCCGGCCCCATCGGTTGCCTGGAGGTGGGCTATGTGGACGGCCAGATTGTCCTCAACCCCACCAACGAGCAGAAGCACGCCTCCCAGCTCGATCTGACCGTGGCCGCCACCGACAAGAAGGTGATCATGATTGAGGCCGGCGCCAAGGAGCTGCCCGACGACATCATGTACGACGCCATCGTGGCCGCCCACGAGGACATCAAGAAGCAGGTGGCCTTCATCAACCAGATCGTGGCCGAGATCGGCCGGGACAAGATGACCTACGACCACGCCGACTTCGACCAGGAGCTGTTCGACAAGATCGTGGAGGCCACCATGGATGAGGCCCGCGCCGCCATGGACACCGACGACAAGAACGTGCGCGAGGAGCGGTGGAACAAGCTCATCGAGCACTGGCATGAGCTCTTCCTGGAGGACTATCCCGAGATGGACAAGTACCTGGAGGAGATCACCTACAAGTTCCAGAAGAAGATCGTCAAGGCCTGGCTGCTGGAGGGCCACCGGGTGGACGGCCGCGCCAAGAACGAGATCCGTCCCCTGGCCGCCGAGGTGGGCGTGCTGCCCCGCGTCCACGGCTCCGGCCTGTTCACCCGCGGCCAGACCCAGGTGCTCTCCGTCTGCACCCTGAACACCCTCTCCGCCGCCCAGAAGCTGGACACCATCTGGGAGGAGGAGGAGAAGCGGTATATGCACCACTACAACTTCCCCGCCTACTCCACCGGCGAGGCCCGGGCCGCCCGCTCCACCAACCGCCGCGAGAAGGGCCACGGCGCCCTGGCCGAGCGCGCCCTGGAGCCGGTGATCCCCTCCGTGGAGGACTTCCCCTACGCCATCCGCGTGGTGAGCGAGGTGCTCTCCTCCAACGGCTCCACCTCCCAGGGCTCCATCTGCGGCTCCACCCTGGCCCTGATGGACGCCGGCGTGCCCATCTCCGCCCCCGTGGCCGGCATTTCCTGCGGCCTGATCCAGGACGACGACGGCGGCTTCACCACCTTCATCGACATCCAGGGCGTGGAGGACTTCCACGGCGAGATGGACTTCAAGGTGGCCGGCACCAAGGCCGGTATCACCGCCATCCAGATGGACATCAAGAACGACGGCCTGTCCCACGAGATCATCAAGGAGGCCCTGGAGATCACCCGCGACGCCCGCTATGCCATCCTGGACGAGATCATGCTCCCCTGCATCTCCAAGCCCCGCCCCGACGTGGCCGACACCGCCCCCAAGATGGTGAAGATGAAGATCGACGTGGACAAGATCCGCGAGGTCATCGGCTCCGGCGGCAAGGTGATCCAGAAGATCTGTGCCGACACCGGCGCCAAGATCGACATCGAGGACGACGGCACCATCTACATTGCCGGTACCGACAAGGCCTCCTGCGACGCCGCCAAGAAGACCATCGAGACCATCGTGTTCGTGCCCGAGGTGGGCCAGCTCTACTACGGCAAGGTGGTCCGCATCCTCCAGTTCGGCGCCTTCGTCGAGCTGGCCCCCGGCAAGGACGGCATGGTGCACATCTCCAAGCTGGCCGACCGCCGGGTGGAGAAGGTGGAGGACGTGGTCAACATCGGCGACATGATCTGGGTCAAGGTCACCGATATCGACGAGAAGGGCCGCGTCAACCTCTCCTACCGGGACGCCCTGAAGGAGATCAAGGCCAAGAAAGAGGCCGGCGAGCCTATCAAGTAAAGAGCGCATACGGCATAAAAAGGGCCGGACGGATTATTCCGTCCGGCCCTTTTGCTCTGCAAGAGCATAGCAAACTTGCCCATGCGCCGCTTGCAGCGGCACGGCCATAAGATGACAGCGCGTAGGCCGGTACGGCCCACATGCGCGAACACTTCATGCGCCTAAGCCTTTGCATAGTTTCGCGGCGCGTCCTGTACGCATGGGGGTTCATGCAAATGATGCGGCTGCCCGCTCAGGCCAGCAAAAGCTGAATGCCCAGGTCGGCAATATAGCCCTGCCATTCGGCTGAGAGCTCGTCATCCGTAACGATGATGTCAAAATCGGAGAGGTAGGCGAAAGTCGTGGGACAGATTTTGCTGAACTTGGAGGAGTCCAGCAGCAGGATCTTGGTCTGGCTGCTCTCCATCAGGGCGCTCTTGGCGTTCATCTCATGGGGAGCCACACAGGTGACGTTCAGCTTGCCACTGATGCCGGCGGTGGAGAGGAAGGCCTTGTTTACACAGGTGCGGTTAATAAGGCTGATACCCTCTGGACTATAAAACATCCGGGTGTTGGGATAGAGGTAGCCGCCCGCGCAGATCACGTCGTAGTTCGGATGCGTGGTCAACTGGGCCAGGGTGTTCATGCAGTAGGTGAGCACGGTCAGGTGGACGCCGCTGGGCAGATTTTGTGTGAGGTAGGAGCAGGTGGAGCCGGTATCAATGGCAATGACATCGTTGGGTTCAATGAGGGAGGCGGCTTTTTTGCCGATGCGGGCCTTCCGGTCTCCAAAGTGGAGAACCTCGTAATCCAGATTGTACTCGGGAAGGGTACTGTGGGGGTTCTGGGCGGCGCGATGAATGGCCACGCCGTTGATCAGCTTTACCGTCCCCTGCTGCTCGAGCTGCTTCAGATCCCGGCGGATTGTAATTTCAGATACCCCCAGCTCCACCGCCAGTTCGCGAATCGATACGCCCGTCTTGGCGATCAAAAGCTGGGAGATTTTATCAATACGTGTCATCTTTTTGAGACTCATATGGTGCAATCCTCCCATACTTAATTAAATACTAGGGAGAGAATATCATAAAACCGGAACTCTGGCAAGAATAAAGCAAAAATTAGTTGGATATTCTGTACATTTTTTGTAAAGCCAAATTTTAAAAAATGATAATTCAATGCCTTTTATCTCTTTCGGAGAAGATTATTGATAATATACTATCAAATAAAGAGATTATATGAAATTAAAGCTTAAAAAGCAGACTGAAAACTGTAATTTTGAACATTTGTTGACAAGAAAAATGATATAGAATACAATGGAGACAATAAAAAGCAAAATAAATGAAAGGAGCTGCGCCATGGAACTGCGATTGGAGCATCTGGTCAAGGATTTTTCCGGAACCAAGGCGGTGAATGATGTCAGCATTACGATTCAGGACGGCAAGCTGACCGGATTGCTGGGCCCCAGCGGCTGCGGAAAGTCCACGACACTCTACCTCATCTCAGGGCTGGAGTCGCCTACTTCCGGAAGGATTTTCTTTGGAGACAGGGATGTGACGGCCCTGCCCCCAGAAAAGCGGGGCATTGGTCTGGTGTTTCAGAACTATGCCCTCTATCCCCATCTGACGGTGGAGCAAAACATCGCCTTCCCTCTGGTCAACCACAAGGAGGGGAAGGAGGAGATCCGCCGCCGTACCCTGGAGATGGCCAGACTGGTGCAGATCGAGGATCTCCTCAAGCGCAAGCCGGGCCAGCTCTCCGGCGGCCAGCAGCAGCGGGTGGCCATTGCACGGGCGCTGGTCAAGCGGCCTGATATCCTCTTGCTGGACGAACCCCTTTCCAATCTGGACGCCCGCCTGCGATTGGAGATGCGGGAAGAGATTCGCCGCATCCAGACTGAGACGGGCGTCACCACCGTGTTCGTCACCCATGATCAAGAGGAGGCCATGAGTATCACAGATGAGATCGTGCTGATGAGGACCGGCGTGGTGCAGCAGCAGTGTCCACCCCAACAGATGTATTTGAATCCCGCCAACCGCTTTGTGGCAGGCTTTCTGGGGAATCCCCCCATCAATTTCTTTCGGTTGGACGTGTGCGGCGGAACGGTGTGTCTGGCAGAGGACTACATGCTCCGGGTGCACGGCGCGGCGGATGGGCCGGTCCTGGTGGGCATCCGGCCTGAGGCGTGGCGTCTGGGGCAGGGGCTTCGGACTGCGGCTGAGGCTGTGGAGATGCGGGGCAAGGATCTGCTGGTTACCTTCTCACTGGCAGGGGAGCGGGCCCGCGCCATTCTGGACATCACCGCCGGTGTGGCGGCAGGCGACGCCGTGGAGCTGACCCTGGAGCCTCGCCTGGTCTATATCTTTGACCCGGAGACCGGCGCACGGCTGGATGCGGAGGTGGCGGGATGAGGAGCCCCAAGCCGGCCCGCGCAGAAAATCCGCTGGGCAACACCCGGCGCAGCGCCAAGGCATATCTGTATCTGCTCCCTGCCTTTGCGGTTTTGGCGGTCTTTGTGGTCTACCCCATCCTCATGACGCTTCGGATGGGGTTTTACCAGAGTTACGTGTACCTTACCGACACCGGCACGGGCTTCGGCCTCAATTCATTCCGGTACGTGCTTCAGGATCCCGCTTTCGGGCTGGCCGTGCGCAACACCATGTTTATTGTTCTGGTGGGCGTACCTATCACGATTGTGCTCTCCCTGGGGGCAGCCCTGCTCATCAATTCCCTGCTTCGGACCAAGGGACTGTTTCAGACACTCTATTTTCTCCCTTATGTCACCTCCACCCTGGCCATCGGCCTGGTGTTCCGCTGGCTCTTCCACTCGGAATACGGCTACATCAACTTTTTTCTGGAGTTTTTGGGGCTGGAGCCACAGAAGTGGCTGTCCGATCCCAACCTGACCATTGTGGCGGTGACCATTTTTACCATCTGGAACGGTATGGCGTTTAAGATTGTCCTGTTCCTGGCCGGATTGCAAAAGATCGACCAGCAGTACTACAAGGCCGCCCGGATCGACGGCACTCCAGCGCACCGGATATTCTTCCGCATCACCATGCCCCTGCTCTCCCCCACGTTTTGGATGGTCACCATCGTTTCGGTCATTCATGCCTTTAAGACCTACAACGAGGTCTATGCCATGTTCAGCCGGGAGAGCGCTGGGCCTGGAAACAGCGCCATCACTATGGTCTACTATATTTATGACATGTTTTTCAACCGGGGACAGGTTCACTACGCCTCGGCGGCGGCCATCATCTTTCTGGCCATCGTACTGGCCCTGACGGTGATTCAGAAGTGGGTCTCCAAGCGGTTTGTATACTATGTATAAGGGAGGGTCGGATATGAAACAGAACGTGGGCAAGGCGGTCAAGATCGCCGTTCTGACTGTTGGAGCCTTTGTCATGATCTTCCCGTTTTTGTGGATGCTCTTTACCTCCCTGAAAACACTGCCGGAGTCCATCTCCATCCCGCCAACCCTGTTCCCTGCGGTGCCCCAGTTTGAAAATTACACGGAGGCTCTTGCCGTCGCCCCCTTTGGCCTTTATTTGCGCAACTCCATTATTGTGGCGGGCGGCGGTACCCTCCTTACCCTGGTGCTTACCGTGCTGTCTGCCTACGGCTTTACCATTTACGAATTTCGGGGCAAAAAGCTGCTGTTTCTGCTTTGCCTGTCCACCATGATGATCCCCGCAGAGCTGCTCATCATCCAGAACTTCATCACGATCTCCAAGCTGGGCTGGATGGACACCTTTCAGGGCATTATTCTGCCAACGGTGGCCAGCGGTTTCTATATCTATATGATGCGGGAGTATTTTATGCAGATCCCCTCCATCCTCTACAAAGCGGCCAAGGTGGACGGCTGCAGCGACTGGCGCTACCTCTGGAAAGTCATGATCCCCATGAACAAGAATGCCATTGCCACCATTGGAATTCTGGCCTTTATCAGCCAATGGAATTCCTTTGTCTGGCCCCTTATGGTCACCAAGAGCGATGCCCACCGGGTTATGCCCATCGGTCTGCTCCACTTCCGGGATGCGGTGAGCTCCCAGGTAAATCTGCAGATGGCCGGCGCTACGATCGTCATTGTACCCATGCTGATTTTCTTCCTGGTCTTCCGAAAGCAGATCATCGCCGGCGTGGCGCGGGGCGGCATCAAGGGTTAAGATCCTGCCCGGCCTGCCGGGCTTTGAATAACACAATGAAAGCATATGGCACGAAAGAAAAGAAGGAGGAATTTTCGATGAAACGGAAGCTCATCAGCGTAAGCCTTGCCCTGGCCCTGGGCCTTTCCCTGGCGGCCTGCGGCAGCAAACCGGCCCCCAGCGGGGCCGAAACCCCCGCCGGGGAACTGGGTACCCTTTCCGGCCCTGTGGAACTCCAGTTCTGGCACTCCATCTCCAATCAGAACCACCTGAAGGTTTTGGAAGGGCTGGTGGAGGAGTTCAATGAAACGATAGGTGCCGAGAAGGGTATTACCGTGGTCCCCACCTTTAACGGCAGCAGCAGTGAGCTCTATTCCAGCGTGGTGGGCGCGATCAAGGCGGGCAGCGCCCCTGATGTGACCCTGGCCCTGCGCCCCTATGTGGCCGACTACCTCCAGACCGACTATGTGGTTAACCTGGAGCCCTATATTACAGATCCCAATGTGGGCATGACCGACTACGAGGACATCTTTGAAGGGCTGCGGGAGGCGAACTCCAGCTATGCCAAGGAGGGTATCTATTCCCTGCCGATCCACTCCTACTCCGAGGTGCTCTATTACAACAAGACGTTTTTTGCCGAGCACGGACTCAGTGTTCCCACCACCTGGGACGAGCTGGTGGAAACCTGCCGCGCCATCCGAGACATTACCGGCGCGCCCGCCTTTGGCTGGGACAACCTGGCAGGCAGCTTTATGACCCTGCTGCTCCAAAACGGCGGCCGCTACACCGACCAGAACGGCAATCTGTACTTTGCCACCGAGGACAGCGACATTACCCTGAAGGTGCTTCAGATGTGGCAGGATAACGTGAATGAGGGTATCTGGCGTACTGCGGGGGAGGATCAGTTCTTCTCCGGGCCCTTTGCCAATGAGATGATCCCCATGTATATCGGCGACAGCGTGGAGGCCAGCTATATCCCAGACAAAAATCCCGAGCTGGACTGGGGAACCGCCCCTGTTCCTCAGGTGAGCGAGGATACCGCCGCCAACCTGTCCGCCGGCCATGTCATTATCGCCTTGAATCAGGACGGAAATCAGGACAGAATGTATGCGGCCTATGAATTTATCAAGTTTATGACCTCCCATGACGCCAACCTGGCGGTAGCTGCCGGAAACACCGGCTATCTGCCCATACGCCAGTCCGTGGCGGAGGATCCGGCCTATGAGGCCTATGTGGCCGACGGCCACGAGTACATGCGGGCCGGTGTAGAGCAGAGTGACCGCTATTTCTATGAGCCCGTGTTTACCAATGCTACCACCACCTCCAGCGCCGTCAACAGCGCCGTCAAGACCATGATGCAGGAGGTGGCCGACAACGGCATGGAGCCGGAGCTGGCCCTGGCCAACCTGAAGCAGACCGTCGGCGCCAACTGAAGCGGACTTGGGCAGGGCGGAGACGGAGCATCCGCCTCCGCCCTGCCGCGGTCCCGTGTCCCGGCCCGGGCGCGCAGAAAGGAAACCTGACATGATACCAATTTTTTACCATGACATCGTAACTCCCAGCGGACACCCGGGGGACGAGGTCATATCCGCCCTCCAGAAATTTATCCGCCGGGGGGAGACGGAGCTGGCGGTGCGGGCTGCCTATGAGCTCTACCTGACCGGGGAGGAGCTGACCGCCTACCTGTGGAGACGGCTGCTGGTGATCAGTGCCGAGGACGTGGGCCTGGGGGAGCCCATGGCCCCAGTGGTGGTGGACGCCCTTCACCGCAGCAGCCGGGAGCTCTCCCGGGACAGCTCCGATTATCAACTGCTCTTCGTCCACGCGGTGCGCTATCTGTGCGCCTGCCGGAAGGAGCGGGGCTCCAGCGTGCTTGCCAGTGTGGTTAAGCGGCGCATACGGCGGGGAGACCCCTTTCCCCTGCCTGATTATGTGTATGACATGCACACGCTGACCGGCCAGGAGCGGGGGCGGAACATCGACCACTTCCTGGCCGAGGCCGCCTGTGTCCGGCCGGGGGTCCGGGCTACGGCGGAGGAGCTGGAGGAGACCGAGCGCTGGGAGCGGGAGCTCGTTGCGCTGATGAAAGAGGAAGAGGCCCAACAGGACCGTACTTAAGAAAGGAAGGACCCCATGACAAATCGCACCCTAGTGGTCTCCATTGATGCGCTGATCACAGCGGATATCCCCGTGCTGAAGCAGCTTCCCAACCTGGGGCGCGTGATGGAGCATGCCTCCTGGATTACGGATATCGAATGTATCTATCCCACCTTAACCTATCCCTGCCATGCTACCATCGCCACCGGCTGCTGGCCGGACCGGACTGGCATCAACAATAATGAGATTCCAGATTTTTTTGCAAAGGGACGGATGGACTGGTATTGGTGGCGGGAGGCCATTCAGGTGCCTACCGTGGTGGATTTTGCAAGACAGGCGGGGCTGACTGCCTCTACCGTCACCTGGCCCGTCATGTGCGCCTCAGGAGCGGAGTACAATATTGGCGAGATCTGGGCCCCCCGGGAGGAGGATGACCCGACACCGTGGTTTACCAGGGCCAACAGCCCTGCGGTGGCGAAGATTTTTGAGGCCAATAAGCACATGCTCCGCTGGATGAAGACGCCACAGATGGACGAGTTCGCCGCAAAGTGCGCCGCCGACATTATCCGGGCCCACCGCCCCGACCTGATGCTGCTCCACCTGTCCTACGTTGACCACCAGCGCCACCGCCTGGGCGTGCACGGAGATCTGGAGCACGCCTTCCGCTTTATTGACGGACAGATGGGGCTTGTGCTGGATGCGCTGGAGGAGACCGGCGGCGTGGAGAACACAAATATTGTGCTGCTGGGCGACCACGGTCAGCTCTACTGCGACGAGATGTTCCATCTGAACGCCCTATTCCACCGGCTGGGCTGGCTCCAGACCGCGGAGGACGGTTCCCTGGCAGACTATCAGGTTTATGCCGCCAACTGTTCGCTCAGCGCACACATCTATCTCCGGCCGGAGGTGGACCGGGAAATGGTGTATTGCGTCCTGCTGGAGCAACAGAAGAAGTACCCCAAATACCTGGAGCGGATCTTTACCAAAGAGGAGGCCGCGCAGATGCACCTGACCGGCGATTTTGACTTTGTCATTGAAGCCGGCGACCGGGTGTGCTTTGGAAGGGCCCTGGATGGGGAGCAGCTTATCACCAGTGTCAACGACATAAAGGAATACAAGCCATCGGTCTCCACCCACGGCCACCTGCCCTGGAAGGGGGACAAGCCCCCCTTCATCGTTGCCGGGCCCAATGCTGTATCCGGCAGGATAATCCACGGCGGGAGGCTCATTGACCACGCGCCCACCATCCTCCGTCTGCTGGGGCTGGAACCCATAGGAATGGACGGGCATCCGGTGGATGCCCTGGTGCGGCCCTGATGGGAAGAGGGTTACAGGCTGCCCCGGGGCTTGTCTGTTTTGATCTGGACGGCACGCTCTACCACGACGACCGTATCTACCTGCGAATGATCGACTACTACTTTGCCGGTACTCCATGGGAGAAGGAGACCGGGTCTGTAAAGGCGGAGATGAGCCGGGTGCTGGCGGGAGGCAATCCGGCCTTCCGCTGCGGCCGGTTTGCCCCCAAGGAATGGGGGGTGTGTCCTGGCCCGGCCACCGCGCTGCTGGCTGTGCCCACCGAGGCTGCACTCCTGCGTCCGGACCCCTCGCCCTGGCTGGACCGGAGATGCTGGTCCTATATCTCCGACGGCTGGAGCCTGGCCATGTACCTGGCCCGGCGTATCGGCTGGGACGGTGAGGCGTTCTGGGAGCGGTTCCAGTTGGCCCGGCGGGATCTGCTGACCGACGGGGTGGGCCCCCAACCGGATCCGGTGCTGGCCGGGCGGCTTCTCCGCCTGCGGGACCGCGGCATCCGGCTTGTGCTGTGCTCAAATTCCAGGCGGGAGGGAGGAGAGGCGCTTCTGGCCCGGCTGGGGCTGCTGGGGTGCTTTGACGAGCAGATTTTTGACGCGGAGAAGCCCCACGCCACTCCGAAACGTATGGAAGGGTGGAGCGCCCGCTGGGGGATACCATCTGACGCGATGCTGTTTGTGGGGGACCAGGGATACGGCGACCTGTACGCCGGCCTGCGGGCCGGAGCGCGCACCCTGCGGGTTTCTCCATACCCAGCGGATGATGAGGGCCTTTGGGATGCCTGTATCCGCACGCAGGAGGAGCTGAAGGAGCTGCTGGCTGCCTGGTGCTGAAGCCGGGCAGTCCAGCCCGGCGGGAGGACATTCTGCATACAGGCCGGACGGAGGAGAGCCCCCGCCCGGCCTGCTGTTTTTCCCGCGGATTTTCCGGCTGACAAGTGGGACGGAATGTGATATAGTGTTGTAACCCAAACGAGAACAGGAAAGGAGAGCGCGGCCATGAAAAAGAAGGTGGTGGGCTACCTGGCGCTGATCCTGGCCATCACGGCGGTGGTACTGCTCCTGATTGCCCTGCGCGGGGCGTAAACGGCACGGTATTTGTCCATACTAAGCGCGAAAATATAGAGAAGTGCGAGGTTACAATGGTTTGATGTATGAAAAAAAGACGCTCCCCAACGGGGTGCGTATCCTGACGGAACATGTGCCGGGGGTGCGCTCGGTTTCCCTGGGCATCTGGGTGGGGACCGGCTCCCGCCATGAGAGCGCGGGGGAGAACGGGGCGGCCCATTTCATCGAGCACATGCTCTTCAAGGGAACCCGGAGCCGCACCGCCGCCCAGTTGGCGGAGGAGATGGACGCCGTGGGCGGCCAGATCAACGCCTTCACCACCAAGGAGTGCACCTGCTTCTATGCCCGGGTGCTGGACACCCACCTAGGCCGGGCGGCGGACATCCTGTGCGACATGTTCTTCCACTCCCGGTTCGACGACGCCGACGTGGAGACCGAGCGGGGGGTGATCCTGGAGGAGATCGGCATGTACGAGGACAACCCGGAGGATCTCTGCGCCGAGCGGCTGGCCGGGGCGGTATTCAAGGGCTCCCCCCTGGCCCGGCCCATCCTGGGACGAAAGGCCACACTGGACAAGATGGACGGGGCGTGGCTGCGGGCGTACCAGCGCGCCCACTACCGGCCCGACCGCATCGTGGTGGCCCTGGCGGGCAGCTTTACCGACGCCGACGCCGCGGAGCTGGCCGGGCGCTTTGCCGGCCTGGAGGCGCGGCCCCACACCGCTGCGAGGGCCGCCGCCTATGTGCCCGGGGTGGTGGTGAAGAAGAAGGCCATCGAGCAGAACCACCTGACCCTGGCTTTCCCCGGCCTGTCCTTCGCCGACCCCCGGCGGTTCCAGCTCCAGCTCCTGTCCTCCATCCTGGGGGGCGGCATGTCCTCCCGCCTGTTCCAGCAGGTGCGGGAGCAGAAGGGGCTTTGCTACTCCATCTACTCCTACGGCACCTGCCACGACGATACCGGCTACTTCGGCGTCTACACCGCCCTGGGGCGGGAGACCGAGGGACAGGCGCTGGACACCATTTTGGCCGTG